>Ga0066866_10000011_pt1 | contig 63109 bp, 31 predicted proteins | sample ETN01SmetaG_3_FD_66435 | JGI IMG/M metagenome (GOLD analysis project Ga0066866, IMG submission 66435) | Marine microbial and viral communities from oxygen minimum zone, Eastern Pacific Ocean - ETNP2014F12-01SV263 | ecosystem: Environmental > Aquatic > Marine > Oceanic ...
GTTATCACTAATTGACAACAAATTAGTGCTTAAAAGGTTACAGAAACAGACAGGGATTGTAGGTGATGAGCATCTACTTTGCATTGGTAAAGGTGAGTACTTGTTTTCACTAACTAATGAGAACTATGAGACACTTAAGACTAGATTAGCACATGCAAATCATGTTGACATTCGTGTTAGTGGACAATCACTTTTCTATGATATTTGTGATTTAGATGGTACAATATTAACTATAAATCAACCATGTACTCTACAAAAGAATGGTGCTTGGCATGCACTTAATGAGGACAAGTTTGATGGACTAAGAGAGAAGAATGATAAGGGCAAGAAAGTATTACTTAAGTGGGGTCAACGTAGACCTGCTAAGAGTAAAGAACTTGCAACATCAACTAACACTTACCTACGCATAAAACAGGCACTATAGTATGAAAACTCTGTTCCCCATACAATATCATCATGTACATATTAGAGACCATAAAGAAACATTTGGTAAACTATATGATTCATGCAAAGATATATGTAAAGAGGTAGATGGTAAATGGAACTGTTCAGTTAACAGTACATTCTTTGATGAGAATGATATCGTAGCTCCTGAGGAATTGGGTGCTTTGTTATCACCTTACTTGTATCAATACTTCCCACCTGAAGTAGAATTAAAAATAGTTAATTCATGGTTAAATGTATACAATAAGGGACAACATCAAGAACCTCATCATCATATACAGTTTCCAGAGTTCATAAACTTTAGTGGTGTAGTCTTTCTTAATTATGATAAAGAAAAGGATGCACCATTTTACTTTGAGAATATGAACTTAGATCATACAATTTCAGGGTATACTCATATCTTTAAACAGAACCCCATCATGTACCCACAAATAAGAGAAGGCGATCTAATCGTTTTCCCTTCCTTTGTGCGTCATGGTGTCCTACTTCAGAAGACAGATTCTAACCGTACCACATTATCGTTTAATTTGGACGTGAGACCGTGACAGTTTGCAAAGTGCACACTATTTGCAGACAGACCCTCAAAATGCTGTATTATAAGAAAGTACACGAGGTTCTTCATTCATTATGACTCAATACGATGCCACCATGTATGAAGAGATTCTCAAATATCTAAAGGAGTCTCCAAATGGCATTTGATCCAATCCAAGCACTTGTTGCACGTTTAGTAGCAGCAGACAATGGCAACGAACTTCTTTCTATTATTGATGAGTATCTCAACAACTAGCACAACACAGTATGCATGGGGGTCAGGGGACGTAAGTCCCTTTGCCCCTTCTCTTACATCTGAGGAGTATGAAGAGATCATTACATGCATTCATGAAAAGATCAAGAGCGAGTATAAGGACGATGAAACATGCAGGTTTTATTCTCATCTCTTGGGTAAACTCCTAGTCCTTGCTAATCAAGAGTAATTATGAACTACACAGTCAATTTTAATCATGGTGAGTTGTACCGTCTCCTAGAGATCATGGGAGATGAATACGACAGACTAAAAGCATCAATCGAACGCTATAAAGATGATGATTTTATGAGCGATAAGATAGAGGATTATATTTCACATGACATTTATCACAAACTCAAGCAATCCTTCGACTCATGACTTCTGAACCAATCTGGGAAATCTACACCACTGAGACCGATGACAAGCAGCACTCAATTGACAACATGGGTGACACACTGCTGGAGAAACTGGAAGCACACGTCAACGCTAACAACATTCATGAAGCACATGCTATTTTCCAGGAGTGGATTGTAGATGGTGAAGACCCCGAAGACTGCGAATATGAATTTTTGTTTCTAGAAGAGATCAAATGATCCATGGTGCTCTAAACTATGAAAGTCAACACGACACACCCATGGATCACAACTTCTTCCCTAACAAGCGATGGAATGCCTACAAGAGGTGGCAGGATACAGGATACATCTTCTTTGACCGCATTGCTAAGAGATTCGACCCCATGATCTTCAGACCTTCTCACCCCATCGTTGCAGTACTCCACACGTCACCCAATGGTAGCACAGCATACGCACCAATCAGATGACAAACTGTCACACACGCCCCCCATTTGGGGGGTTTTTTGCTTATAATGACAATATGAACAACACAGAATCAATGACCGTCCTCAACCTCACCCAGACCGAAGCAGCACTTCTAAATGACATCTTCGCATCTGTTGCTGATTTGGATCTAACCGAGCACATGGACGATGAAACAGTTTTTGACACACTATGGGACAAAGTTACTCAACTTTGATCCCATTTTTTCTTTATAAATCACTATTGGAGACTAACAATGAGCACCTTAAATCATGAGACAATTCTAGAAACAATCTATGATGAATTCATCGATGAAGCAACACAAACAGGCAACATCTCAATGTATACACAAAAAGAGATTGAGTCCATTGTTTATCAACGTTTCGAGGATCTTTGCCAATGAAACTATTAACAACAGGCAGAATTATCGGATCATTCTTGATAGTTACTGCCTATTTTATTGTGTTACATGTATCAGCAACATTAGGGGCAGCAATGCATCTAATTGCTAACATAATAAGCATACCATTCTTTATAAGAACTAAGGCACATGATGTAGTAATAATGTTATCATTCTTAATCCTTATTTCACTGACCAAACTAACAACAATCTGGGCATGAATTATTATCAACGAGCAAATCCAAATGCTACTAACTCAGAGTTAGATAGTAAGGTAATCATTAGGAGAGATTGTTTTAAAGATTGTAAGAGATTAGACATTCCTGGATATCATGAAGAGTTGTACATTCATGGTGACAATGTAACACTTAGTCCTGCATTTACCATCAACTCCGTTGATAACGTGTATCATGTAATGCAACGATTAAAGTTAACAACAACCAACCAAGAATGCTATGTGTATGAAAAGATTTATCATGCAGATACAGTGTGCCGATGTAAAGAATATGTGCTACAATATATACAAGAACCTATTACTTTGGAGATCATAAATGGGGAAAGATAAAGAGAAACTACGTGCCCAAGTTAAATCACGTTTCTATTACCTATTTTGGGGAATTGCCACAGTTTCAGTTGTATCAGGTCAAATATTAGTAGCAAGTAGATATAACAAATTCGCTGATACATTAGATCGTTTGTTTAATGCAGTGCAGATAGAATTACAAGATCAAATTAGATATTATTAAACCATATGTACAAGGACATTTGTTTAACTTTGTTGGTTGTAATTTCATCAACCAACTTATACATTAATACCATAGAACCACGCATGCGTCAACGAACCAATCCACAAACTGTCACACCCAGTTCCCATTGTGCCCTCGCATCGACTATAATTAAAGAGTACCAAACAAAACACATTCCAAATGCGTAAGATCGAACAGCAAATGAATCGTGCTTTAGTTAGTAAGAACAATTGGAGCAATTCTAACACCACTGTTAGATACAATGAAAACACAAATTGCTCTCAAGTCTTATTACATGGTCACCAAATTGCATCATACGATCATAACACTCAAGCAATCAAACTTGATTCATGTGGATATGAAACAGTGACCACAAAGAGCAGACTAAATGCTATTTTACAAGAGGTAATGTATGGTGCTAGAGTATTCCAAAAGAACTTTGATTGGTTCGTTAGTTACAACAATCAAACAGAATCTTTCATCGATGGAATGATACTTATCTAGCACTAATTAAAGAACTAGACTAACATCTAGTTCTTTTTTATTGTCCTTTACTAAATATCATTAAATCAACACAATCATGTACTCCAGACCAACAACAACTAAACCCCAATCATCCCCTACTAAGTATCAACAACCTGTATCAACGCAAAGTGTATACAATCCCCCTAAATCACGTAAACTCTCTATACTTAATGATTAAACAGTTCTTTACACTTTTCCACAACATTATGTCACTTGTTATTACACCAATTGAGTACACAATCACTGCATCAATTAATAACACTTTAGCACATGAATATCCTGACTTAGATGATAACGCAATTGCTGAATTATCTAAACAAGTTGCAAACAATTATGACCATTCCGCAATTTACGATGATATCCTATTTCTTGCAGATGAGCATATAAGATATCTAACAACAGATGCAAGTCTGTACACTAATTAACAATGAGTTTTCCACAGGTTATTAACACTTTTCCACAGCATTGTGTAGTATTACGGTATTATTTTAAATGTTTAATTTAATATGGTTAAGTGTTAGATAGATGAGTTAATCTTGCTGACTGTTGTTGTCTAAGAGTGTACTCTATTATGTAGGAGTTGTCAACACTTAGGGGACACATCACAAACTGTTAGATAGGGGTTGACTTTTCACCGAATACTACATATAATAGGTACAGTTACAAAGTTACAACCACGTAATCCAATTACCCATGGGTAGGACATACAAACGCAACGACACGTACAAGTCAAATAGACCGAAATCTATTCGGGAAAAGAGACAACAATCGAGTCGCAATCGTCCCAGGTACAATGACACTTTTTCCACAGACTATGTGGAAAAGTATCACAAACCCACCAGACAGTTTAATTCACATAGTGATGACAATTAGTTTGGATACAGTGTAAGATAGTAGAGATAATATACAGGTCAATTCTTTACATTTCTCTTGCTCTAATTGCCTCTCATGACTAAAACTTTAACTCTCGAAACTTCACCCCCAGTTAGTGTTAAACTGTGGGCAAAGGGTTCTAAACACTTTTGGGCGTATGATTACCCACAATGTAATAAGAACGGTCCATTCGGTTCTTATCAACAATGTCTGAAAGATGCACAGGAGTATAGTAACAAATGAGCACACAATCTATCCCCCGTTCGTTATCATTTTTAATGGAAATGTATGACGTTGGTTCTCTACCAGCAGATGAACAGATTGAGTTAGCTCAGGGACTAATTGACTGTGGTCTCGATGATACTTTACATGGCAAATATCAACAGCTATGTGATTACTTTGTTGCAGAGGGTTTGTGTTACTATGTCCCTGACGATTAGGGACAGTAATTGATATCGACAGTTGGTTAATCATCATTGGTGCTTATTACATAGGGCGTTATTAAAAAAGTACCTAACGCTAAGCTATAAACGTATCCCAGAGCGGTTGTTATATTAAGACTGTATTTAAAAAATTTTACAATATAAAAAAAGGTCACAGAGGTTGGACGAACAAAAAAGAAAAGCAGATAGGAAAGCTGCTAAGAAAATTATCAAAGTTGCAAAAGAACATCCAAGTTATTATACCAAAGAGGATGTGAGGTATGCTAAACTTATTAAACGCCGCACGAAGAAGCACAAGTCTGAGAATGATAAGACATGAACTCTCATATATTGTGATAACATCGTATGCACTCCTGAAAATACTACTACATCATGGCAAGAAAACGTTACGACGAAGTTTACGAGGTATGGAAGGAATACATAGGCATTCCGTGGTGGAAAGAGAAGAAGGCAATCGGAGGTTGTTATGACATCATCATGAAGTTCTATAAGGAACAGTTCGGGATGGAGTTGTTTGATTATTCATCAGAGAAGAAATATCTAATTAAACCTGAGTACATCGAAGCAGAATCACAACGTCAAGGAGGGAGCAATGTCGTCTACACTGGTAGAAACGATGAGACCTTCGATATGAATATAATGGAGTTCGGTGATGTAATGATCATGCATCTGTTTATCGACCCATTGGCGGGGGGTTACAGGGTCGATGGTAAGCGTTTGTGCAACCATATCGGTATATACCTAGGAGAAGGATGGATGTTACACCACCCTTACCAGTGCGAATCTGATATTGTCGATCTACATGACGACAATTGTTCGTGGTATATCACTAACACAGAACTAGTTCTGAGAAAAAAGTAAACACTATATAAAGTGTTATTGAGAAGTAATACCTATGTCAAATCGCTATACACTTCAGATCGATTCTGATGAACATGGGGAGCTCTTTATTACATTCCCTGATTTTTTATTAGAAGATCTAGGTTGGATGGTTGGGGATGTGGTAGAATATGTGGAAGAGAATGACGGTAGTCTGATTATTAAGAAGTCAGATGATGATGCTGTTAAGGAAGACCTCTAAAAAAATACCCCCGAAAAAACCACCGTGGACTTGATCTGTATTCAGTGTGCTGCAACAGCAGCAAGATTCGATATGCAAGGGGAAAATGTCATAGAGACATGCCCAGGTCGCCAACCATCCAACAACGAGAAGTTGTATAGATGGTCAAGTTGGCAACCTAAAACACCATTCGCTCCTACTTGGGATTGTCCAATGTATAGTGATACGGTAGACACTGCGATATGTAATACCATTCTTACGGGCTTACAAAATATAAAAGTTGGTCATTGGACGACCTATAACATTTTCTTAACTGATCACCCTTTAGCACTTCAGTTAAAAGAGCGTATAAAGGAGTCCATGTATGAGTTTGGTAACGAATTAAAAATAACCTTTTCCGACCAATTATGGATCAGAGGTTGGATGCATTGTACAAAGAGTGGAGAGAAACTACCTATCCATTCTCATTCGATGCATGAGAATACATTCTTATCTGGTAACATCCTACTCCACGACAGTGATGTAAGAACAGAATATTTAATCCCACACTATAGTACATACTGTGGGAACTTTAAACCTGAGGCAAAATGTGGTACTATGACATGGTTCCCTTCATGGGTAGAACATTTTGTACCCTATTGCGAAGAGAATAGATATTCCTTAGCATGGGATATCTACACTAATGAAGCAATGGAATACATGTCAGAGAACTATCCTGAGGACTCAATGAATTTAAGTTGTTTATTATGAGTGAAAAATCATTTGAGGAGGTCTATGCTGAACACATGGAGATGATCAGCAAGGCAATAGAAAACCTAGCAGAGCGTCAGAAGAGCATAGAAGAAGCGTTTGGGCATATACCTAAACCTGGTGCAGATATGATTAAGTACAAACCACCTGAGTATGAGGACTATCTTAATCTCACGCAAATCTTTGACGATCTGTATACTAGACTAAATATGTTGGAGGGTCGTATTAAAGAATTAGAGAAGTAATGCCTTCTTACATACTTGAGACAGGTCGTGGATATCCAAATGCCGTTACTCAGCAGACGTATACAAACACGTATGACCGTCCTAGTAGCGGAGATTATCGTGGTCACGATTATCACTCAGGTCCTGGTACAAATTATAATATAACATTTAATGATTTTGGTCCTGGTACCATGGTCATGGGAAAGGATATTGTCTATTATATTGGTGATGAAGAACAAACTTGTGTAGGAGCAACCTGTGATGGGTATAGGAGGGCAGTATACAGGTGGTACAGAGGCAAATATACAGACCATAAGTATACCGATACAAAGTACTTTGATTACTCTTATGACTTCCCAGGTGAATCTAACAGTGGAAGAGAGAAGGTAGGTAGAGGATATAACAGAGAACCTCGTGATGGACGTGCTGTCTTTTGGTTATCTAAAACAGATATAGTAGGAAAGACTACACCATTGGTGGCTTACTACAATAACGACATCAATGATACGATGTTGAGTACTTCACCTACTACCGTTACTCCAACCTTTGATGGATCTGGTAACTTAGTTGTTGGTGGTACTGGTACTGAAACTATAGAATTTAGATTTAGTTGGAATGATAATCCTAGTACTGCTGGTGTTGCACTTGGAACTTATGCGATTAGTTCTCTTGGAATATCCTTCACACAGACATCAGGTGTACAAACTGGATCATTACCAAGTCAGACAGCGACTGTAACAGCAGGTCAGACATACAACTGTACCATTACTAATGGTAATGCTGCTGGATTTGATGTAATGAATGGTGATCAGACTCTATGCTTTAAGGATGGTCATGGTAATGATTGTAATGCAACGCTATCCATTGGTTATCCAGGGGATTATGAACGAGTAAGCACTATAGGGCACATATGGACATCATTGGCAAATGCACAAGCATATGCAGTATCTGGAGAGACACCCGTTCCTTTATACGAATACCTGTGGAATACTAATACTACACGTCGGGATTCTTTCTACACGATATCTCCACAAGAGGAAGTGAACCTACAGACGGGAGTTGCTGGAGTCCCAGACTGTAAAGATCCACGAGATCAGAGTTATACTTACGTTGGGATAGTAGGGTATGTCTTTGCATTAGACAGATCTACAGCAGCAAAGAAACTCATGAGAGATATTGCTGCCATTGGTCCTACTGGAGAGTGTAACGTTAACCGTAGTGACTGGTTTCAGTGGAACAGTGAGTGGACTTTAGAGAAATATTTACGAGAACAGAACGGTGTACCTGCGGTACAAGGTTGGGGTAACCCTGCAAACGTCAATGGTGTCAATACCACTGACGCATTATTCGAATGGTTCTACGGGCTTAATGGTGCAGTTAAGGCAGCACTGCCTAGATACCTCTCTTTTGAGACATCTTATGACTCTCAGTTCATCTATTATCTGTATGATACCTCATATCCATGGAACGGACCAATTTTTGGTATCAATTTTGCGTTAAGTGATTCTGCTTGTTGTCCTAATAATACAAATAATAACGGTAATGACATATGTGATCCCAATATAGAGTACTACAGTAGGTACTATGAGATCCGAGAGGACTCATGGGAGACCATGAAGACCAAATTAGTACTGTCTGATATGGCATCAGAGAATATTAATGAGTCTTATAACGTTTTTGATACAGAATCCCGTCGGATTCTCTTCAGATATACTACTACATCAGGTTCTTTTTACATTGGTGAACAGATTAATGGGTGGGATATCACTCAATTACGATATTTTGGTGATGAACTCAAGGTAGGATACATGGAATTGAGTGGTGAAGGTAGTGCTTTTAGTTATAATCAGGCATTTACCTCTACAGATAATGGTGCTATCGTAGTTCTTGCGGGCTTTGGTATAGCAGATAAGGCGGGCTTTGCTGGTGTATACGAATTTCCGAAGAAAATTCAGTACTATCAAGTAGAAATTGACCCAGAACAACTGATTGCTACCCGTACTTTGGACAAAGCAGAGATAGTTGCGAACATAAACAACAAAGGACAGGTCGCATCTATCGATATTATCAATGGTGGCTTCGGATATATGAAGCCTAAGATCGATATTGAGCAGCCTGCAGTGCTAACTGAACTAGGTGCTAACGATTTATCACGTAAAACACTACATGGTATGGGTGGTTGGAGTGGTCAAACACTAGAACAACCTGAAGATCCTGTGTATAACCCACGTGGTGATAAGAATAATTTCATGATGAAGGACATTAAGGAGAAGCAATCCGCTATAGCAAACGAAAAAAACGAAGAAACGTATCAAGAAAGAGAAAGATTGATGCCTTATTCGGAGAATAGTGATGTTCAGATCGCAGGTACTGACCAATCATTAAGTATAGAGAACAAAAAACTACGTCGTCAGACTGGTGAGGGTAAAGGAAAGACAGAATTTAGGAAAGCAAAGCTACAAATCACTAAATTCGATGACAATGGTACCATAGAAGAGATACTAATTACCGACAGAGGGTCAGGATATGACTTCGATCCCGACAATAAACCTCAAGTTTACATCGTTGACGTGGAAACAGAGACCTATAAGATCAGAGGTCCTAACACACAACCGCAAGTAGAAAACTATAAGACAGCAATTAGGCATCCAAAAGGTCTTAAGCAGGAACTTAAGAAGAGTACATCTGCTAATGATGAGGAAATGGACGTTATGGACATCGGTGTTATCGGTGGATTTAACACTTTAATGAATGGATTCACTGCTCAATACCCTGTTGGGTACTTGAGAATGAACGATGTAGACAAAGAAGAGGAAACTGCTCTATGTAATAACCTCCCTGCAGGGTGTATTAACATAGAATTCCCTAGAACTATTGAGGATGCACTCTTTAAAGTAGAAGATGTGCAAGGAATGGTTAAGGGTAGTGATGAATTTTCTGAGTTTATGGACAATCAGTATCCCACATTACTAGCTTCTAGTAGGGATGCAGACGGAAAAGCAGATGCATTGGGTGGTTTGTATGGATTTAATGGTGGAAGTCCTTGTGTTAAGATAGGACAACCTAAATTTTACTCTGCAACTAGGTTCTACGACATACCTTGCCCGTATATTAAGACCAATGAGGATGGTGATAACCGAGCATTTGGGTATATGGTACACAAGTACTGTGCTTCTAAGTCGGATAATGCTAGTTTTAGAGTATCAATGGTCTGTGAAGGGCATACAACTGGTTCTCAGGGGCAAGAATTCATGACTTTCCTTAAGGGATTGCCCGAACCTAAACTTACAGAGACCAGAAAGACCCCTCCAGGCGGTTCTAGTGACAAAAAATGTTGGCCATGCAAACGTGGTAGCATCGAAGGACGTTGTTATAGGGACTCAAACAATGCAAGTGACATCATTTTCGTTCCTGTGGGTAGTGATGAGAACACTTATGACTATAATAGACAAGGATTTAGTGAATTCGAGCAGTTCCAGACATGGTTGGGTGATAATCTAAGTGGTTATACTGCCAATACATCATATACTTGGGTTGACAGTTCCGATGGTCAGTCGTATACTCAGACTTATACTAACATTACAGTTAATACAAGTCTTGTAAATGGCATGCCACCTAATGAATGTTGGGACACCTACCTCAGAACTGTTTCTAACACCAATGGACCATTAAATGCATATTGTGGGTACAATCCATCCGATCCTCCTCCAGGCACCGATAGAACCGCTACAGGAGGGTACTGGGACGTTAATTACATAGCTAACCCTCCTCTGTGTACAAACTTAGCATTGGAGTTTGTTTCTGATGCTGCAATAGCAGTCAACCCTAGACTTTGTACTGAATTTGAGATTATTCTAGGACCTACTAATGGTACTATGGACGTTAAAAATTACAATACTGGTGCAACCATAGTATTTGGTGATACAGTACGTAATGTAGGTAACCCCTACTTCACTGAATGTGATCTAGTCTTCGGTCAAATGACATCTATTGTCAATCCTCCTCAACCTTATCAAGGAAAAGAGCGGATTGCGAAGGTATCATGGGATCCTTCTGATCCAGATCGAGACGAATACGATCCTAACTTTAAAATACCTGAAACTAACTTGGAGCATGCTGAATAATGGCTTATGGAATGTTACTACCAGTCGCACCTTACACGGGCTTGCCGTGTTCAGGGCATGGTATATGCATCCCATCTACTGTACATAGTGTACAGGCATGTGGAACTCCACCAATTCCTTACACAATTAGGATAAAAGAGTTCACTTGCTGGTGGCCACCTTTCCCAATGATACTCACTGGGACATTAAGTCCACTCAAAGCAACGGTATTAACAAACTTTCTACCGACTTTGACCTTCGGTGATATGTTTATTAACCATCCATCACCGTGTACTAACATAATCATATACATATGTCCTTGTGGAAAGGCAATGTGCCCTATTCCAACACCAATTCCCTGCTCGGCATTGACAATTGAGGACATGGGTATAGGTCATATGAGGTTCTTATGGGCCACTACCTTCGCTACATACTGTACCAAGCTACCAATAGGTAGAATTTTGGATCCATTGGGCATCGGATTCCCAGGATTTAGTTATCCTTGTTCATCTGTAGTTGCATATGGAAGTCCAAATGTGTTATCATCTTAAAAGTTAGAGATTATTATGGCAAAATCACCATCAGGCGCATGGGGAACTGGTAATTACGTAGTATCCACACCGAAGATGACTCGGCAAGGTACTAGTAAGAACACAAAGTATGCTGCTACTTCTAGAAATGGTGCTAAAAAGAAGTACAGAGGGCAGGGTAGATAATGTACAAGGCACTGCCATATTGTTTACATGTGAAAGATAGCTCTGTCGCAGGACAGGGCTTGTTTGCTACACAAGATATACCAGATGATGTGTATCTTGGTATATCACATGTTGTAGTAGATGAAGAGATTATGAGGACACCTTTGGGTGGTTTTGTGAATCACAGTGAAGAACCTAATTGTATCAAGGTTTATGAAGAAGAAGATTGGGGAAAGATATATCATATGAGAACTATTAAAGCAATTAAGAAGGGTGAAGAACTGTTCTTAAACTATACTTTCTACAAAGTGTGATAAATAAAAGATAAAGTGAGTAATAACCACGAATAATGCCTGCTTATAGGTTTAGGTCAGAGAAATTTTTCTCTAGAACGTTTAAGGACTTCGCTGTTTCATTTAAAGCGAACCCAAACACCAAGGATTTTAGCACTGTTACTAATGACAATGCCATAAAACAGTCCGTCCGAAACCTAGTGCTTACAAATTTCGGTGAGAGACCTTTCCAAAATGAAATTGGATCTAGGGTTACTCAAATGTTATTCGAACCGTTTGATGTGTTCCTACAAGAGGATCTTCGGGATGAAATTAAGAATACTATAGAACGACTGGAACCTCGTGTTGAGACTGTTTCAGTAGTGGTGAGTGCTCCAGAGAGCTCATCAATTACTAATGACATTGACGTTGCTGTTCAGTATAAAATAGTAGGTCAAGCACAAGTCCAGAATATCGAGTTCCTATTAGAACGAACCTAAAATGCCTGCGATTCCATCAGAATTAACCTCGCTAGATTTCTTTGAGATCAAGGAATCGATCAAATCTTACTTGCGTACACGTGCTGAGTTTTCAGATTATGATTTTGAGGGATCTTCTGCGTCATATTTGATCGATACTTTAGCATATAATACTTACTATACTTCATTTAACGCTAACATGGCGATGAATGAGGCATTTTTGGAGTCTGCAACCGTAAGGGATAACATTGTTCGGATTGCAAAGCAATTAAATTATACACCCAAGTCGATAAAAGCGGCAAGAGGGTGTGTACAAATGGTAATACAGTGTGCAACACTGCCTGGAGGACAAACTTACCCTGATACTGTAACAATTAAGAAGGGTGATGTCTTCATTTCTAGAAATAATACGGACACATATCCATTTTGCTTGTTAAAAGACACTCAAACATCAGTTGATCAGAATACTGGTCTTGCAACTTTCTCTAAAATGATCGTTTATCAGGGAAACTTGCTTTCATATCACTATACTGTTGATGATACTCAGAAACAGGACTTCGTTATACCTGCAGAAAACGTAGATACTGAGATTTTGACCGTTTCTGTTAAGCCAACAGAGCAATCAGTCGAAGTTGATGAGTATTCTTTGTCTACAAACGTCGTAGATTTGACATCTACCTCCAGAAACTACTTTTTAGAGGAAACTGAAGACCTTAGATACAAGGTAATCTTCGGAGATGGTGTTCTTGGACGTAAATTAATCGATAATGAGTTCATCATACTCAAGTATGTTGTAACATCTGGTGATGCTGCTAATGGATGTACTAAATTCTCCTTCATTGGTCAAGCAACTGACTCTTCAGACCGTCCTATATCCCCTTCTAGCATGTCCCTAGGGACTATAGACAGTTCGGAGGATGGTGCTGAGAGAGAAAGTGCATTATCTGTCAAATTCCGTGCTCCTAGGTCATTCTCGACCCAGAATAGGGCAGTAACGGAAGATGATTATGCTTATATCGTCTCAGACCTATACCCCCAAGCAGCTGCTGTAACTGCTTACGGTGGTGAGAAATTAAATCCCCCTATTTACGGTAAAGTTTACATAGCAGTTCGTTCTAAGTCAGGTGTAAACCTAAACACTACGACTAAGACTCGTATTAAGAACCAACTACTGAAGTATTCGATGGCATCAATTGAGCCAGTCATCGTTGACCCACGTATCTTCTATGTTGTACCTAAAGTCTATCCATTCTTTAATGGTAACGAGACTTCTAGATCAGCGAATGAGTTGGGAACGGAAATCTTAAAATCAATTGACAAATTTAACACACAAAATAGAGACGGTAGATTTGGTGATCGTATAGAAGCATCTAAGTTTAATTCCATGGTTGATGCTTCTGATGATGCCATTAGTGGTAGTACCACACAGTTTACTATGGGCCAAAACCTTGATCAATTCACTTTCGGTAACATCTTTACCCAATGTCTTGATTTTGGTAATCCTATTACTAACCCAAGTGATACTGGTGGTAATTCCGCAGGAGATTCTACCTGTCCACCTAAATTCTCTTCCATGAAGTCTGGTAAGTTCTATGCTACTGGATATACGGAGAATCTTGCTGACTTAGTGGCTTCTGGTGAGACTGCATATGAAACTGCAACACCAGCAGACGAAGTAATCTATTCCTCTGGTACAAGGACAACTGAGGTTCTAGTCCCTGTAAATATCAGAGATGATGGTAAAGGTAACTTATTGTTAGTTGCTACTCGTAATGAGAAAGAGGTTGTACTGAATGCAAGTATTGGTACTATTGACTACGGTCAAGGTATTGTTTGTGTAGGTCCTCTGAATGTGGCAGATACTGGTGATGGTACGACAAGAATTCCTGTAGTGGTTCATCCTACTACTGATTCTATTATTATTCCTCCTGGAGTTGATCCTACGATCTTTAACCCAGAAGTTTATCCTATTGACTTTGTTACTAATCCAACAACTGTCAGCAACTTCGACCCTAATAACTTTAGCGGTTGGAGCTATGGTGGGACCCCAATAAATATTATCGAATACCCAGTGGATGCATTTACGTATCCCGAAGTCACGACGTGTTTCTAAGATAAATGTTTGCAAAAACAGTAAATATTTCTGATAGGGTTGAGAATCAACTTCCTGCCTTTATCAGAGAAGAGGATGAGCAATTTGTCAATTTCTTATTTGAGTACTACAAGTCTCAAGAGAAGACAGGTCGTCCATACAATATTCTAAATAATCTTCTCAATTATTTGGACTTAGATGAGTATGACCAGAAGGTCTTAGCATCAACTACAGTTTTAATTAAAGAAGTTGACACAACAAATACATTAATCGAAGTAGAATCCATCGATGGATTCATGGATCGTGATGGATCTGTGATGATCGATAATGAAGTAATATATTACGAGAACACAGTCCGTGGTCCTGATGCTATCCTCACTCCAGGACTATCATTAGAAGAATTTAATAAGAAAAGACAAGAACTAGAAAATCCAATTCAGGAATTTGATGGAGTTAGAACTACATTCCCTCTTAATTTCCTAGGCACCCCTGTATCACCTGTTTCTGCTGAACACCTTGCAGTTACAGTTTTTAATGTCAGCATGATTCCTGGTGTTGATTACTCAATTAGTGGTAGTGATATCACATTTACTAATCCACCTAGAGCAAGGATTGGTACTGACTCAGTTGGATCATGTCAGATTGTATATTATATCGGTTTTGCAGATGCTATCGTTAAGGAATTAACTTATCCTAACGTATTTGATACTGCTGGTGATGATTCCATGGCATTAAGCTATGAGAGTCTTCCATATTCCCCAATTTCAGAAATTGGTTTGATTGTCAACCGTAATGGTCTCCTTCAGAAACCATATATTGACTATGTGTTAACTGATAACAATAGTAAAATTAAGTTTTTTGTCAATATCACCAATCAGGACAATTTCCATATCCGTTCTATCGAATATGTGTCTGCTTCCTTTGGTACTGGTGCACATGCAGTTACTAGTGTTGGTGTAAATGGTGAAATTGAGGCAATTAACGTTAAGGATGGTGGTAAAGGTTATAAACTGAACTTTGCTCCTAAGGTTGCTATCGCATCTAGCACCTCAAAAGGTACTGGTGCAGCAGCAAGGACATTAGTCGCTGGAATAAAAGATATAAAACTAATTAATGGAGGTCAAGGTTATACTTCATATAACCCACCGAAAGTTAAGATCACACAACCATCTGATTTGGTTAATGGATCTGGTGCTATTGCTACTATTGAGGTAGATGATGTAACTGGAACAGTTTCGTCTATTAAGATTACTAATTCAGGTTCTGGATATGATTTCATACCTGCTATTACCTTTGTAAACCCAAGTGGTGCTATTCTTACAGATCCCACCATCGATGGTGAGGGTCGTTTAAATGGTGCATCTATTACAATCACTGATGGTGGTATAGGATACAGCAATCCACCAACAATTTACATCGATGCTGCACCTACAGGTGGTATTGATGCTGTTGCTGATTGTACAGTATCTCCAGATGGTGAAGTTGTAGCTGTTAATATCACAAATAGAGGTCGTGGATACTTAACACCACCTAGAGTAAGAGTTGTACAACCAATTGGTGCTCAAGTTCTAGACGTTACGGTTGCAAATGGTAGTGTTACTAATATCAATCTTCTAACTGGTGGTAAAGGTTATACTGATGCACCTTCTGTCTATATTGTAGATGATCGTAAGGGTTCATTGGGTGAATCAATCGGTGGTACTGGTGCTCAAGCAGCAGCAACTATCTTTAATGGTGAAATTACTGATATTAACATCATAAGTTTTGGTACTGGTTACTCAGAAACTGAACCACCTAAGATTTACGTTGCAGAACCATTAGCAGCACAGGCATCTTGTGATGTTGGATTTGGTGAAGTCACTGGATTCACTATTTTGTCTTCTGGTAAGGAATACGAACCTTCTTCCCTTAATGGGTGCTCTAGAGGAGTATCGGATGTTGTCACTTTTGACAAATACAACAATCAGATCTTTGCAAAAGAGTCACAACTTGCTCAAAGTAATCATTCAGCTGGTGCAGTTGTTTATAACCTTGATTCTCAAATTATCAGTAAGGTATTTGACAAGTTCCGTCGTCAATACATGCCTACAATCAATATTGACTACACTCAAGTCAATCCGATTCAGGTTATTAAGACAATTAAGGATTTCTACCTTGCTAAAGGTACGAAGACTGCTGCACAGTACTTATTTAAGATTCTATTTGGTGAAGAAGTTGATATCTTCTACCCTAGAGACGAATTAATCAAACCATCTGATGCTTCTTGGGTTGTTGACACAATTTTACGTGCTCAACTGATTTCTGGTGATCCTGCTAACCTCACAAACGCACAATTGGTGCAGGTAGCAGACAAAGTTGACCAGAATATTAAAGATGCATCAGTTTTGATCGAAAATGTCATTTCCATCATCGAAGGAATTGATGTTATATACGAATTAGCAATATCTGAAGAAACTCTGACAGGTGACTTTAAGATTCCTTATAAAACAGACCTTGTAGAACCATTAACGACTACAGAGAATATAATTACCGTTGACTCGACTATTGGATGGCCCGAAAAGAACGGAACCATCATTATTAACGATCAGGAGATCGTTCAGTACAAAGAAAAGTCACTAAACCAGTTTATTGAGTGTACTAGGTCCAAAAATGCCGTTGTAGAAGATTGGGATCCTGGTACAATCATCTATTCGGACATTTTTGTCTATGCTAACAAAGGAACTGATGAGGAAGTCAAATTACGTGTCCTAGGTATCGCAGAAGCGGGTACAACCGTCTTAGAAGACAGTGGTTCCTACTATTTGCCTGGAGATAAGTTAAATGTTGCTGCTTTAGGTTCTACTGCTGATGATGAGCGTCTACAGTCATGGTTATACAACGTTAAGAAGTTAATTAACGTTAGTAGCATCACTCCTGGTGGTCTTAACAACCAAACTGCAACTGTTATCACAGGTAATGCCCATGGTTTGCTTGTAGAAGACAAAGTTACCATTTATGGTGCAAACCCTGCTGTTTATAACGGTACATTTGAGGTTACTGCTCGTCTAGACGACTATTCCTTCTCTTATAGTATACCTACCCCAATGACAATTGTCCCACAGGGTAATATACTACTTTCTGTTGACCTGAACCGTGGTAAGTCTTCAGTATCAACTATTGATGAGGTAATTTCACTATTCACCTCTAACGTACAGAACTCTTTCTTTAATAACGATTACGTTTACGTTGCTGCCTCTGGATTGCCCAACTATAAGGTTGGTCCTTTCACTGGGTCTGCTATGATTCCAGGAAACCAGCGTAAACTGCTTCGTTTCCCTAGAACAGTCTCTACAATCTCCACAAGAACAGAAGTTGCTCCAAATAGTCCAATTGGATCATGGGTTAACGGTGTTTCTGCCTGGTCTTACAAATCTTCCGAGTTTGTTACTTTTGGTCCTCTAACTGGTATCAATATCAGTAGTGGTGGTGAAGATTATGATGCTGGATCAAAACCAGCACTAGAAATCACTGGTGGTGGCGGTACAGGTGCTGCAGCGACTGTAACTGTTAATGGATCACTCGATTCAGTCGAAGTTACTACAGAAGGTACTGGATATACAGAACAACCCCTAATTTCGATTGTTGGAGGTGGTGGTACTGGTGCTACTGCTCAAGCCGTTGTTACTAACGGTAGAGTAACAAGAATTCTTGTAGAAAACCCAGGAACTGGATATACTGCTCAACCTACTATATCAATCACTGGTGGAAACGGTGCTGGTGCACTCGCTGTTGCCTCTGTAAGAGGTCCAATCAGTGCAGTGACCCTATCTAACGCTGGATCAGGATATACCTCAAAACCGACCATTAAACTGAACTCTGGTGAAGGTGCATTAGCACAACCTATCGTTATTAATGGTAGAATCGTATCTATCGCTATTATTAACTCTGGTGATGCTTATACATCAGCACCTAAGGTTTATATCAATGGTGATGGATTTGGTGCTCAAGCAACTGCTATTATCGGAACAATTGGTGAAGATAAAGGTAAAGTAATTTCTATATCCATTACTAACAAGGGTGTTGGTTATACACAAGGTATGACATCCGTTAGAATGGAAGCAATTGGTCAGTTAGCAACATTTGCTGCTGATGTGTACCAATGGAGAAAGAATGTTGAGTATGACTTAGCATCCAAGTATGACGTTGCTCGTGGATATGTATTTACGGGATTTAATAACCAATACGGTGGCGAATACGCTCATGTCTCAGATCCTAAGGAACTACGTTATGTAGTTGGTGATAATGTATTCCTAAACCCTGCTACACAGAATTTCCAAGAAGTTCCATCAAATATCGAACACTCTCCTATCATTGGATGGGCATTTGATGGTAACCCAATTTATGGTCCTTATGGTTACATTGATCCAACAGATCAGAACAGTGGTATCAGAAGAATGCGTTCTTCTTACACACTTAAGACAGAAGTAGTATATGATATTGACACCAACCCCACTCCAGCTAGAACTGACGGCCCAGCTCTTACCTCATATCCTGCTGGTAATTTTATCAACGATTATAAGTACACCTTCCAACAAGGAGATCTAGACCCTTACAATGGTCGTTTTTGTAAGACTCCAGATTATCCTGCTGGTACATATGCATACTTTGTAACGATTGACGAGTCAGATGCTGGTGTTCCAGTATTCCCTTATGTTATTGGTCCTGAGTATAACTCTGTTGTTGACACATGGAACCTTTCACTTAGTGCTGTACAGGAAAACATTCCTGCAGACGTTGCACGTTTCAGAGATCCATATACTAACGTTGATATCGATATTGATCGTCAACCTAACCAAGAATCTGATTCATTTGTAACTGAGAAGGAAGGAGACCTTCTTATCTTCGAAATTGAGGATATAGATGGTGATGCTATCATTTCACCTTCTGAAATTGCTGATTTGCAAGCTATAACTGAAGAAGCTGCTCTAGAAATCTATGATTACTTCCCAAGTGTCTCTACTGAGTCAAGAGTTGACATCGAAGTTGATACAACGACTAAATTTGAGAATGCTAGGATTGATGGATTCGTTGTAGAGAATGCTGGTTCTTCTTATCAGGTAAATGACACTTTATACTTCGATAATACAGGAACCGACGGTTTTGGTGCTTCTGCTATTATTGAGTCTGTTCAGGGACGTACTATTAACGGATATCAGAAAGAAGTTATTAATGATATTCCATATGGTAAAATTACGACTGCAACTGAGCATGAGTTAGTTGCACAGGATGAAATCATCGTTAATTCGAAAGTTATCACTGATAATACGAATAAGCGTTTCTATATGTCTGTTGTAACAGGTATCGAAGATATTACCGTTACTCAGATTGGTATTGGTTACAATACACAAATTCCACCAACTTATGAGATTATTACCTCTCAGGGACAAGATATTAACTTTAATATCATCTTAGACGAGACTACAGGTAAAGTTGGTGAAGTTAACATCATTAACTCTGGTTATGGGTATGATGAAGACAATCCACCTCAAATTAGAGTTTCACATCCTCAGCAATACAAGAAAACTTACTATTGGTTGTCTGAGTACTATGAAGCCGCTGCAAGTATAGAAATATTCGATGTTGTAATGGCAACTGACCGTTACATGTATGTTTGTGGTGAATTAACTCAAACTAATGGTGATAGTTCTGCATTCCTTGCTAAGTTCACCGATTTGGGTGTAATGGTCTGGGATAGAACCCTTATACCTAGTGCATCCATTAAGCAAGCACGTTGGAAGTCTATTTACCTTGATGAGACATCTGAAGAGAATAATCTTCTGTATATGATCGGTGAAACCGAATCTCAAGGTACTGCATCATATAATCCAGATATTTTGATTGCTAAGTACGAATCTGGATATGATAACGCTAATGCACCTGAAGGTATTGTTAGATGGCAGAAAGAGATCGCTGGTGTCTCTGGTGCAACACGTAGAGACTATGCTGGTGACATCTACATGGATGACGAGCAAAGAGTCTATATTTGTGGTTGGACAGACACTAATGCTGTAGATGCCTATGATATTTGGGTTATGCAGATCAATAACACTGGTGATGTTGTTGAGAAGAGGAAATTCGCTTCTAATAGTGAAGGTGAGAGAATGGAGCAACTCCATTACATCGGAAACAACAAGATGCTCTGGTGTGGTGTTGATCAGGACAATAATGACCTTATATTTGGTGAAATGGAGTACGATGGTGCTAACATCGAACTCAACTATGTTAAGAGACTTGCTATAAGTGGTGGTGACGTAAAACGTCCTCGTTTCCAGATTGATGAGTACAATGATCTCTTCTTTATCTGTGATATGTGGAATGGAACCAAATTCTATGGTTGTGCATTCCTTAAGATCGCTTTAAATCAACTTTCTACAAACCCAACAACTCCTACTTACTATTTCTCTAAGCTTATCCAACCTACAGGAACTTATGAGTCTGTTAATCATGCAGGAATTAGTATTGATGTATTTGGTAACGTTGCTATCGCTACTGATGTTAAGTACAGTGATAATGACCTACAAGCAGTGGTTATGTCGTTTAAGTACGATGGAACCCTTCTTAAGAGCACTAATATTAAGGATACTGATGATATTGGATTTAAGACAAGAAATCATGTTGTAGATAATTCTGGTGATATTATCATTGCTGCTAATAAGCAGAAACCAATTCAGACAGTAGTCAATCGTTTTGATTCTGCACCTATCTCCTTTGCTGGTGATATTGCTAATGGTGCTGCAACTGTTACTAATGTAAGTAATGCTACTAGTCTTGCTACTGGTGATATTGTCTCAATAACCAGCGGTGCTGGATCTGTGACTCTTGCTGCTGGTGTAAAAGTTCTAACAGCAACTGGAACCACAGTAACCTTAGATACCAACTTCGGTGGTAGTGGAACTGCCACAGGTGCTATTCTCTCTGCAGTAGATGTTAGTGGTCTTATAGAAGATAGTAGTAAGCAAGCAAATGTAACTACTACCTTCTCAGATGTGACTAAAGTCCTGCATAACACTGCAGACTATAAGTTTGGTAGTGGGTCAATTAAGTTCTCTGGTGGTCCAGCTTATATTAAGCATGCTAGTGCAGGTATAACAACTAATTGGACTACATCTGTATGGAGTTTGATGGAAGCTTCTCATGCTTCTAACAACCCTAAAGTTGAGATGATCACTATTGATGATGCTTTAGGAAACGCTGTAGTAGTAACAGTAGATGGTAATGCTGCTAGTGGTAACTTAGGTAAGATCGAAATGACCATCGCACCTCAGGGTGGTGGTGGATCAACTACTGCTTCTGTTGGATCTACATATTGGACAACTTTACAAGATGCTGCATTCCACCATTGGGCAGTAGTTAAAGAGACACCTTCTCTTGGTTCTTATACCTATTCTGTTTATTTTGATGGTGTTCAGGTTTGTACAGCAACTGTTGCAACTGAAATTGGTCTTAATGATGTTTATGTTGGTGCTAGTAAGATTTCACCTGCTATTGGTAACTGCTTCTTAGGTAGTATCGATGATTTAGTTATCGAACCTAATTCAGTCTTTACTGGTGCTTCATTTACACTACCAACAACTCAATTTGCTATTACCTCTGAGAATTCTCAACTTAATCTAATCAAATTTGATAGAGCACATGATAAGAGAGGTGCTTATAGTGCATTCCCATCAACAACTCATACTAAGGCATTAACATTTACAGAGACTACTGGAATCAATATTAATAGTCTCACTAATCCTGTAATTACAGTTTGGGCAGAAGGTTCCTCTGGTTTACAGATCCTTGACATGTCAGATACTATATCAACTCTGACACCAGGAACTTATACATTTACTAATGCAACTCATCAATTTGCTTCTAAGACCTCTACAGTACCTTCACCATTAGGTGTAAAACTAAAGGTAGATGCTATTGTCATACCGAAGTACTATGTTAGAGATGCTGGATTCCAGAAGATTGATAACGTATTAGAATTCCAATTTAATCAAGATATCTTATTTACTAAGGGAACTATACTACAGCAGTATAATTCGAGTGGTGTTGTACAAGCATTTGGTACTATCGTTGAGACTCCAACTGGTACTTTAGATAACCCAGGATTGGGTAACAAGTATAAGATTGGTAAGATGTTTGGTAACTTTAATGATACCGATCTCTTTAAGAACGATACAGGTGAAGAAAATATAATTAAAGACGTAATTTTCCAGCCAGAACGGGCACAGGCCGAATGGTTAACTGCTACAGCATATACCACAGATGATCAGGTTTGGAGTGCTGGTAAGATCTATAAAGCAACCAATACTGCTACTTCTGGTGCTACTGCTCCTACTCATGAGATTGGTAATGTAACTGACGGTTCGGTTATATGGCAATACATCAGTGCTGCTGGTCCTATAGAAGTTTCACTATTAGATCATCCATGGCCAACTCCTGCTGAAGTGTTATGGCAAGCAACTAAATCTTATGCTCTTAACGATTTAGTTTACTTTGGTAGACAAAAGTATAAGTGTACAACTGCTGGTGTAACAGGATCTGTTGCTCCTACTCATACTAGTGGTACTGCTACTGATGGTACTGTAGTTTGGCAATGGGAGGATCTATACGATCCTATACATGCTTATGCTAGATTCCGTCCATACGATGCTGAAGATTATAGAGTTAAGATCCTAGAAGTCTATAGTGGATCTGACTTTATCGTTGGTGACGTTATCTCACTTGGTGGATCTGTAACTACTGGTCCTAAGGATGGTGATCCTAAGATTGGTCAAATTAATGGTGTAAGTACTGTTAAGAAAGTAGAATATGTTGTAAATCTAGATAAGGACATTATTAGAAGTGCTAATACTCGTACTGATCTTATCTACTGTCAAGCACTATCTCCTCATAGGTTCCTTGCTGGAGATATCCTCTTTGTAGAAGGATTTACTACTACACAGTTTAATGGTTCATTCTTCGTAGAAGAAGTATTCTCTTCTAGAGACTTCCTCTATAGGATGAGAGCTGCTGCTGATAGTGAACCAGTATTCTATAATAATGCAATATTTAACGTTAAGATATCATCCAAGCACCCAACATTGATGTTGGTAAGGAATCATTCTTATGTCTTTGACATGAGTGATGCTTCTAACTTTGGATACTACCTATCCTTCTCTCAAGATAACCAGTTTAAACTGGAGTACTCATTTAACGTTATTGAGAGATCTGGAACTCCTGGTTTGTCTTCTAACACCGAGACTCCTATAGTCAACTTTACAATCGGTGGTGAAGTTACAAATATCACGTACTATTTTGATCCAAGCCGAACATTATCCTCTAACTCCCCAGTAGGCACCAACTCCTTCATTGACGTTATTAAGACACCATATGACGGAACATTTAAGATTGCTGAGGTTGTAAGTGAGACTGAATTCAGATTCCCACTAGAAATCGAACCAGAATTTAATAATGCTGAAATTGGTGAAGATGATCAAGATAACCCCAATTCCTACTATTCTACAACGTCTACGAAGGCAATTGGTCCTATTAACACTATTAAGTTAATCTCTCCAGGTGGATTCTATAGGAAGCTACCAATTATTTCTGATATTGCTTCAGATCGTAAAATTGAGAAGATTAAGATCAAGAATGGTGGTACTGAGTATGCTGTTGGAGTATATAATCAAGTTGGTATTATTGGTGATGGAGAGGGCGGTCTTTGTGTCATTACAGTCGAACTTGATGTAGAAACCAATTCTGGTACTATAACTAAAGTCCAATTAACTGATCCAGGCAAAGGATACACATATGGAATAATTGATGTTGATGGTATTACAGGAATCCTAGGATCTACCCTATCTGGTTCTGGTGGTGAATTAGAAGTCGTTATACCTGATGAAGGTACTGGTGCTTCTGTATTCTTAACTGGTACAGAGATTGGTAAGATCAAAACTCTTAAAAACAATGAATTTGGTTATGGTTACTCTCATGACTATACTTTACGTCCTGAGATTGCATTCCCAGTCAACTTACAACTCTTTAACACCTCAATCCTCTCTGAGATCAAAATAACTGACCCAGGTGCTGGATATACCTCTGCACCAGTTGTAGTCATCTCTGGTGGTGGTGGAACAGGTGCTGATGCAGAAGCTATTGTCAAAAACAACAGATTGTCTGAGATTGTTGTTAAAGATCCAGGCGCAGGATATAGTTCTCAACCAACTGTCTTACTTAAGTCAGAATTTACATATGTTGTCAACTTAGACCTTAATTACTTACAGTTTAACTTCCCTCATGGTATAACCACTGGTGCTGCTATTCAGTTCCGTGCAGAGGATATTGGTAGTGATGTTGGTGAATTACCAAAACCAAGTAGTGTTGGTTTGACTTCATTGTCATCTAACACCATATACTATGCTATTGCTGGTAACGTTGCTGGTTTGGAATCTGACCAGTTAAGATTTGCTTTAACACCTGCTGACTCTGAATCAGGTAACTATATTACCTTCTTGACACAAGGTAATGGTAGACAGGTGCTATTAACCGAGGTATTCGGTGGTAAAGCAGAAGCAGTCGTAGAAACTTCTAGATTCTTAGAATCTGAAGAAGTATTCCAAGGTGAGACATATGAATTGGCAAATGCCTTCGGTACTGTATCAATTAACGATGGTTGGCAGATTGGACCTAAGATTCTTAAGGTTGTTAACCCATCTGGTACTTTCGTCAAGGGTGGTAAGGTTCAGGGTGTAATTTCTAGAGCATCTGGTATTATCGATAATGTACAGATTGCTAAGGGTATTCTGAACATTGATGCTATCACTAAGACCTCTGGTAGGTTTATTGATGACGTTGGTAAGCCTTCTGAGATTGTACAGAAGATTCAGGACTCTTACTTCTATCAGAACTTCTCATACGTTATTAAGTCCCAAATTCCGATTAACCGTTGGAAGAAACAGATATTAGAGAATAACCACCCAGCTGGGTTTAATATGTTCGGTCAGCTGGAATTAACGGGCGGTAAGGATATCTCAGGCCGAAAAATTGGTACTGAGTTTACTAAGCAGGTAAACATAGATGAATACACGAATGTTAACCAAATTACGTCCTTTGGTGCTGCTCAACCAATCTATTCTACCTTTAACAACTCTGAAGTTCTATTCAGGAAGAAAAGACTAACAAACTCCGAGGAAATCCTAACTTCTATTGTTAAGAAGATTGATAGTATTTCTGATCAGTTTGATGGTGCTAAAAAGGCATTTAACCTTACTGTAGAAGGTGAACAGATTATTATTAAAGAAAATCAGATGTTGGTCACCTTAAACGGTGTTATCCAATCTCCTGGTGAAGCATATCAAATTGTTGGTAATCAGATCGTATTTGCTGAAGCACCACGTCCTGATTCTAAAGTTATCTACAGAAATGTCGATATTACCGTTTTACCGATTAAGAGACTTAACTTAACTCAGATTGGTGGTATTTTCCCACAAATCGGTGATGTCATTACATCTAAGTTTGGTAACGTTAACTCAAGTGCTAAGGTCATTGATACTAGTACAAATACTGTTGATATCATCCAAATCATCGGTACAACGTTTGTAAACAACGCTAGAGTCGATGTAAGCAGAACTGGGTTTAGTGCGTTCATTGGAAGCATTGATGACGTTAATCAGACAACTATCTTTAAATTTAATGAAACAGTCACTAAAGTTGATCTAGGTGGCGATACAGCAATTATAGAAGAGACAAACCTCGACTTAGACGGTAATACTGATAATAGTCTTGTACTTTCTAAGACTTCTGGTACTGCAGAGTTTGAGACTGGTGCTTACAACATTTTACTCAATGATGTCATATATTCAGCATCATCGAAGATTGCAGCTCAAATAACTGGAATTTCACCTTATAGAGATCCAGTTACCTCTATTAACCTTGCAGCAGCAGTTGCATTCGAAGAAGACCAGTTAATCACTGGTGGAAGTTCTGGTGCTCAAGCACAAGTCGTTAGACTTGATGCAAGTGCTAATCCACCTGTTCTTTACTATGTTAAGAAGAGTGTTGCTGATTTCACTGACGGAGAAACAGTAACCAACCAAAATGCGGTTAATGGTGTTATAACGGGTGAACCTAAACTTGGAGATGTTGTAGACACTTTAATCATTAACAAAGGTTCTTCATTCTTTGGATTGGTCTTTGAGCGTCTTATTTCACTTTCTAACCAGAATGTCATCCTAGACAACATTTCAGAGACTACAATCAGTCCTGTTGAGTTAAACAACTCAGCGAACCGTATTAACGCTGATTTCTTGGATTATGAAGAAGTTCGTTCTACAGAGATCGAATATAGTGGATTAAGTGGTGGTACACTTTCCGTTAACGATGTTATCCGTTCTATCAACGTAACTTATGGTAACCCTGTATCTGACGCACTTAACAGATATAAGGATGCTGCTAGAAGTATAAGAAATAATAGACAAGAAATTATCGATTTTGCAACATCACAGATTGCAATTGACTATCCTGGTTTCTACCACACTGGTGACAATGAAGTTGCCCAAATGGGTAGATTTAAGGATGCTTATCGTTTAATCCAGAAGAATAAGGATTGGATCATTGCTAAATCATATGCTGAGATGATTGCTCAATATCCTGGTACTTCTATCCCTAGTGCTACTAAGTGTAAGAGAGACCTTGGATACTTCATCGATTCTCTATCAAGAGACACAGGATGGGGTGGAACAGTCTATACACGTAAATTGTGTAATATGTTCTTCCCAGATGGATCTACCTTCCAGTACGTTAATTCTCAAGCTAATGAGATTAACTATGGTTATGGTAAGGCATATGAGCATATGGTCGAAGCACTTACGAACACATTAAGTGGTTCTGAGACAATTGATTCTGTTTCATATACGAAATATAATGAACAATCTACAGGCGGTTCTGGTGGATCAGGAATTACTGCTGACCCATCTCCAGGAGATAACTACGGTACTTCTGGTTCTAACGCCACCAATAATGGTGCTAATAATTGTGCTGATGTTACAGCAGCACTGAACACTCTTTGGACTAATGTTTCAGAGGTAATACTATCTGCTTCTTTAACTGACCTTATTGATCTTTCAGAACCTGTTGCACTAACAGTACTAGAAACTAAGTGTACTCGTGACACTGGTTACTTCATCGATGCCATTGCTGATGACTTAGATGGTGATGGTAACTATTACATGGTTGAGTTCACTAAGAAGTTCTTTAATGCTGAAGGTGTATCTATAGGTCTTCCAGAAACACAGGAAGCAATTACAGCATTTAATGCTGCTAAGGATCTGTGTAAGAATGCGATGAGGAATATCATGTATGACCAGACACTTAATACTGCTGGTTATAACCTCAATGATCCTACAACATATTCTGCACCTTATTTAAACAGTTCTTCTACTGCTCAATACTATGATCCTAACTACTCTTTAGGTAGTAACCAAGGTGGAACCAATTGTGCAAACGTAGCAACTGCTATTGACACATTAGCAAATATTGCAACTACTTCCTTCACAGGTGCTCAGTTCACACCATCTGCTGCATCATACACTGCTTCTAATGGTGACTTAGTTCTGACTATTGGATCACATAGTTTGACAACTGCTGATACTGTTAGGATCGAACCAAATTCATTGGTATTCACATGTGCGATGGACGGCAATACTGCCAATAAGACATATCCTCGTTCTAGTGACCCAACATATAACCAGCAAGTTGCAATTACTGCTGTAGGTGCTACAACCATTACTGTTGATGTTGGTGCATCACCTATTGTTAACCACACAGTAACTGGTGCTACTTACGACCCAATAACAGGTTTCATGGTATTGACCGTTGGTGCTCATACATTAAGTGTCGGAGAAAGTATTAAGATTGCTACTGGATCATTAACCTTTAGTTGTGATCAGGGTGGTACTGTTGGAACTGGAACTTATCCTCGTGCAACTGGAGCAACTACTGGCGACGGTGAGGACTATGCATACGACACCGCTATAGAAATTACTGCTAAGACTGACACTACAATCACTGTTAACGTTAACGGTGGACAGGGTGCTGTTACTAACACCAATGCACATACATTTGTATCTGCTACACCTAACGGTATACAGAGTGGTGGTAACTATTCACACACCTTTGTTTCTGCTGGTACTAACTCAGTATCTGAAGGTGGTGGTCTTGCATATATCAATTCACTCGCTACTGTTACCGATGGTACTTACGAGGAAGGTGAGAACATAAGGGTTTACAAGTTTGCTTATAAGGATAGAGGTGGACTTGGATTCTTCACTCCTGGTAATACTATTAAGGGTAATAAGTCTGGAGCAAACTTCTCATGTAAGGGTGCTAACTCTGGACTACGTTGGCTTTATACTAATGCCCTAACTGGTGCATTCCAGAATAGAGAGTATATCACTAACTCAAAAATTACAAATGTTTCTGGTGCTTCCAACGTTACTGTTACACCATCAAACGCAACTTATGATGCTGCTACTGGACATTTAACAATAACAGTTTCTGCTCATGGATTCTCTACAGGTAATGAAGTTTCTATTGCTGCGAATGCAATTAGGTTTACTTGTGGTATGGATGCTAATGCTACTAACCATGATTATCCAAGAACAAATGACCCTGTTGCTAACAATGTTAGATTACCTATCATTAAGACAACAGCAAGTACATTCACTGTAAACGTTGGTTCATCTCCACTTAAGCATTACACACCAACTGGTGTTGATTATCAACCAGATACAGGTACAATGTCAATTACCATTGGACCTAACAATCTTAACGTTGGTGAGAAGATCAGATTTAAGCCAGAGTCATTAGTCTTCACTTGTGACCATGATGGTAATGCTACTAACCATGCTTATCCAAGAAGTTCTGACCCATTCTATAATACTTCATGTAATATTGATAGTATTGCTACATCTACGTACTCCGTTACTGGTTCATCATATAAACCTGCTAAGGGTACTTTAAATCTTACCATTGCTAATCATGGATTCTCGAATGGTGAGATGATCAAGATTGCTGATAATTCATTAACCTTCACTTGCACGAACGATAATAATGCTACAAACCATACTTATCCAAGAACAACTGATCCAGCAAGTTATCAGTGGTTACCTGTTTCAGTAGTTGATGTTAATACTATTGGTGTTCAGATTGGTGTTTCTCCTGATACTTCAGTTCACACTTTCGTAAGTGCAACTTCTAATAACATCACGAAGCAAGATGGTGGTGTTATCGTTGTTAATGTACTAAGTAGTGCTCCTTCTACTAACACTACTTTACACACCTTTGTAAGTGGTGAAGATGCCATTATCACTGGTGGTGACTATGCTCACACCTTTGTAAGTGCAGTATCTAACTCCTTCACTGTATATCCAGCGAAGGCAAGATTAACTTCACTCGATAAGCGTAGTGGAAGTAACTCTCTAGTATTAGAATCAAATGCATACCTTACTCATGATATATCTGACGTAGTTGCATTTGGTTCTGGTAACTTTACTATAGAGACATGGATCAAGGCTAAGGGAGTAACTGGTGGACAGTATTTGTTCGACTTACGTACAAGTGGACTTAGTGAAACTGGATCTTTGAGTCTATATCTTGATGGTGGTAGTATTAAGCTTGCTTATAATAGTGCTGATGTTATTAGTGGTTCCCATGGAATCAGTGCTGGCACATGGACTCATGTAGCAGTATCTAAGACTTCTGGTATTACTAAGGTATGGGTTGGTGGTGTTCAGGTTGGATCAGACTACAGTGACACCAATACTTACTATGAAAGAAAGATAACCATTGGTGCTGCTCAAGATGGTACCAACTTCTATCAAGGTCATATTGATAACTTTATTATTACTAAGGGAGTATCCAAGTACACAGCATCATTCACTCCTTCTGTTGTCTTTACTATTAATGATGATGTCTCATTCTCTATGAGTAATGAGCATCCTATCATTATGAGTGATAAGGATAGTTATGCAACCTTCACTGGTACTACAAACTCTGCTGCTGCAGCCAAGAAGGTTAACTACTCTACTAAAGAAATAATTGTTGAGGATGTTCAGCTTTCTAGAGATGAGCATCGTAGAGCTGCTGATATGCTCGAACTTAATAGAGCATGGATTGCTGAAACAGCAGTTAATAAGATGAAGGCTAAGTATCCTGACCTCTTGATGCCAGGTGATACTGTTGATGGCATTGGTCCACAACAGGGTACTACATTCTGCTTAAGGGACACTCAAGAGTTTATCCTTAAAGGTATCATCGATGATATCCGTTATGGTGGTAACTATAACAGTACAATTGCTGCTAGATCTTATCTAACTGCTTATGAAGGTCTTGAGCATATTGCTAATGAAGTACTTCAGTCAATCTACACATATAGAGAATTATCACCTATCTGTAACTATGTTCTAACAACTACAAGTACAGATCTTGAGCATTATGGTGTTGATGGTAATGGTGATCCTATTAAGTACACTAATATTCTTCGCATACCTAACAACTTCTCTTCACCTATATCTCAAACTATTCAGGATGAGATTGCAGTACTTGCAGATGAGATTGGTGACATCATTGGACCTACTGGACAGAGGTTCAGAGATGGTGGTGACATGATCTGGAAGAACCGTGATGTAATTGCTGCTGAAGCAGTAGGTTGGTTAGAAGCAACATATTCGAAGGATATTAATGGTACTGTTTATGATTTCTACACGAACCCCAATTCGAACGCTAATAAGTGCACACATGAGATCAAGACTTATGTACTTCCAGCTATCATTGCTGACTTGGTTACTGGTGGTAATTCTGGAATACGGAACGTTACCTCCAAGTTCCTAAATGCGAATGATGAACTTTATTCTGTTGATAATGAGTTAAGTGCTGTATTAGATGTATACAAGTATGTTGGTAAACTTTGTAAGCATGCGATCAACAATACTCTAGTAACTAAGGGTAGTACTGCTGCTGAACTAGGTGCAGATTCTTACTATCAAGATGACTATCATGTTAACGAGTATACAGAATTGACTGTATACAGAGATGACACCATTACTATTGACTCTGAAGGTTACAATGCTTTAAGAACTTCTAATGATAGGCTGCTAGACGCTGCAGATATGCTTGAGCGTAATGCTAACGTCATTGCTTGGGAAGCAGTTCATACTATGAACGATCTATCGAAGTATCTTAACTTCGGTGTTCCTGATGGTTCCCAGAATTGTGTAGATGATGTTCTCGATGTATTAAGTGCTGTTGTTCATGATATAAGAAAAGGTGGTAACTCTAAGACTTGGGATGCTGCTAGTCTCTATCTTAATAAAGAAGATAAGTCTCTTATCCAGTTAAATGGTCGTCAACACACTCATCAGTATGTAAGATCAGAACTTGATGCTATCTACACTGGTGGTAACTACGATCACAACTTCATTACTGCTGCTACTAACGCTGTAACAGATGATGGAAGCAATGATTTCACTCCAACTAACGTAGTTTACACTGCTGGAGACGGTAAGTTAGTTATTACCATGCCTAATCATGGATTAACTACATCAAATACTATTACTATTGCAGAAGAATCACTAACATTCACCTGCTCAATGGATGAGCATGCTTCTAAGCACTTGTATCCAAGAAAAGGTGACCCTGCATATGGCAAATCTCTTACTATTACAGAGTCTACAATCTCTACAATCACGGTAAACGTTGGTGCTTCACCAATAGTTAACTATAATGTCTCCAGTGCTGACTATAACTCAGTAAGTGGTGACTTAGTAATGAATGTTGGTGCTCATACACTGCAACCTGGTACTTCTATTAGGTTCAGAGATGGTGCTTTAACCTTCACATGTGATAGAGATGACTATGCTACTGAGCATGCATATCCTCGTATTAGTGATCCTGTATATAATACCTCTGTAAACATCGCTAGTGTTGGTACAACCTCCTCCACACCTACTGGTGCAGCATACAATCCTTCTACAGGTATTGTAACTCTTACTCAGAATGGTCATGGATTCACTGGTGAGACTACAGCGAGCACTTCTGATGCTGCTTACAATCCTAATACTGGTATAATCACCATTACATCCAATGGTCATGGATTTGCTGCTGGTGATAGCGTTAAGATTGCTGGAAATTCACTAACATTCACATGTGGTTTTGACGGTGACCTCTCTAACCACACATATCCAAGGTCAACTGACCCTGCATACAATTCTTGGTTACCTGTACTTAACGTAACTACTAATACATTTGATGTTCAGGTACTAAAAGAGATTCCATCTAGTAATGTTACCGTTCATTCCTTCGTTTCTGCTACTGCTAGTAACATAACCAAGGCAAATGACTATGTAATGCTCGATGAGAATGCATTATCAATGAGTTGTGACATGGGATCTGGTGCAGTTACTAAAACTTATCCAAGACCACAAGACCCTGCATACAAAGCATGGTTACCAATATCAAATGTACAGTTAAACACTTTTGATATACAAATATTATCAACAATACCATCTACAAATACAAATGCTCACACATATGTGTCATTTGCATCTAATGGACTGAAGAGACAGACTGGTAATATTACAGTTAATGTCGGTGTAGCACCTGGCGAAGACGCTGCTGGTATCAGTGTTCTTAAACTTGCTACTGAGATGGCAATATTGACCATGCGTAATGCATTTGGTCGTGAGAACCTTTATATCTTTGACCCAGAACCAGATCCTGATGGCGATACTACACCTGCAGGTGGTGATGAGTCTCTTGATAACGTTGATGTTGAGTCCTATGAGCGTAATGCTGTTAAGGATAGGTTCATCAACGCTGCTGATATCATCGAAAGGAACATTCGTCTGATTGCTGAAGAGTCTATTGCTGCTGCTTTAGTACAATATCCTTCACTTAACATTCCTGGTGGTAACATCAACTGTGTTCATGACTTAACTGACTTCTTAGATTCTATGGTTTGGAACCTCCGTCATGGTGGTAACAACAAGGTCTTCCATGCTGCTGAATACTATGTTAATGAAGGTCTGACACATAACACAGAAGCAACTTGGATCACTAATTACGCCAGAGATCTAGCTCTTCAGGTAATGAGGAACGAATCTCTTGCACTTAACTATGGTAGAGACCCTGCATTTGATACTGCTGTACCTGTTGTATCTGTTGCATCTACTCAACACACTGCTACTAATGCTTCTTACGATGCTGGTACTGGTTTATTGACTTTAACAGTCGCTGGTCACGGTTTCTCAGAGGGTAATAGAGTCAATATTGATGACAATTCATTGACATTTACCTGCTCAATGGACGGAAATTACAGTAATCACACCTATCCTAGACTCACTGATCAGGTAAGTCAGCAGTGGTTACCAATTATTTCTACAAGTACTGACACATTCACAGTCAATGTTGGAGTATCAAGGATCAAGAAATTTACTCCCACAGCAATTAGTTACGAGCCGAACACTGGTAACCTCATAATGACTGTGGGAGTTCACGACCTTAAGGTTGGAACTAACCTAAAAATCGAACCTAATTCACTCACATTTACTTGTGCGATGGATAATGGTGCTACTAATCATACCTATCCAAGACTTACTGACCCAGTACATGATGAGCCAATTGAGATCGTAGGTATAACTGAGACTACTGTTACTGTTAACGTTGGTACTACTGGCATTACAAACTTTGATATTCACGATGCTAAGTTTGTTCCTAATACTGGTGTTCTTGATATTAATATCGGTGCACATACCTTCAGAGAAGGTGAGAGTGTCAAGTTAGGTACTAGTGCACTAACATTCACATGTGCAATGGACAGTCATGCGACTGACCACACATATCCTCGTGCTTCTGGTCCTGGTGGTCCTGATGCAGGATATAATACTTCTATATCAATTGATAAGATTGGTTTAGACACTTATGATATAACCAATGCTGGTTATAATGCAGCAACAGGTGTTATGTCAGTGACTATTCCTAATCATGGATTTAAAGGAAGAACTACTCATACCCCAACTGGTGTAGCATACACACCTGCAACTGGTAAGATGATTATCAGTCTTGCTAATCATGGATTCGAGAATGATGACAGAGTTAAGATTGATCAAAATGGTTTAGTATTCACATGTGGTATGGATGGACATACAACTAACCATGCTTATCCTAGAAATTATAATTCTTCTGCACCTGGTGGAGAAGACTATGCATATGACAAGTGGTTACATGTTACTAACGTAACTCAGAATACATTTGAGGTTAACGTTGGTTCATCTTCTAACACGACTGATCATACATTTGTCAATTCAGTAACTAATTGCTTAACTCATGCTGGTGATCATGTTAAGGTTTGCACCAAGTCTATTGGATTTAGGTGTTCTAAGGATAGTAATGCAACTATTCACACATACCCAAGACAGTCTGACCCATCATGGGATGAGTGGTTACCTGTTACTAACGTAGCTCAGAATACATTTGACATCTTTGTTGGATTCTCTGGTCCTAATGACAACTATACTCACACCTTTGCTGCTAATACTGATCTAACACCTACCAACGCTGTTTACGATCCTAATACTGGTAAGATGATTCTTACCGTTAACGATCACGGTATGCAGAATGGTGATACTATTTGGATCGAAGACGGTGCTGTAACCTTTAGATGTGGTGAAGATAGTCAGGGTTCAGACCACGCATATCCAAGAAGTACTGTTGATACATTTACCATCACTGCTGCAACATATGATGCTGCTGCTGGTGTTATGGAATGTACTGTTGCTAATCATGGATTTGGTGATGGTGCAATGGTTAAGTTTGCACCTGGGTCTATCAAGTTCACTTGCTCGATGGATAATTATGATACTACTCATGCGTATCCAAGACATGATGATCCTGTTGCTGACAAGTGGATTCCTGTATTTAATACACAAACAAATACATTCCAAGTTCATGTTGGTCAGTCAATAGAGAAGGCATGGACTCCTACTGTTGCTGCTTACTCACCAACAACAGGTGTTATGGACCTGACTATTGGTGCTCATAGTTTCCGTGCTGGTGCATCGTTAACTCCAAGTACTGCTGCATATAATCCAACAACAGGTATCATGAGATTGACCATTGCTGGTCATAATATTGCTGAAGGTGAGCACGTTAAGATTGCTGATAATTCACTGACATTCACATGTAACCTAGATGGTCACAGTGCTCAGAAGACATATCCAAGACCTTCTACTATTAGTCACACAGCAACTGCTGGTACTACACATGATCCTTCTACAGGTATCTTACATATCAATACTACGTCTGCACATAACCTAACCAATGGAGATTGGGTTAAGTTTGCTGACAACTCCTTGACATTTACTTGTGGTCTAGACGGAGACAATAGCAACCATACTTATCCTAGGGCAGATGACCCAATGAGCGGTAAGTGGGTACAAATTTCTAATGCTACTGCTAGTGAATTTGATGTACAAGTTCTAAACTCAATACCTCAGTCTAATACTTCTACTCACGTATTCGTATCTGCTGCATCTAATGGTATCCAAACTAGAGACCCATTTAGCGGTCGTTGGATGGAAGTTAGAGAAGTTGGTACAGATTGGATTGATGTTAAGGTTCTAACTACTGCACCTTCTACTAATACTGATGCTCACACTTTCGTAAGTGCTGCTGCTAATTGCATCCAGACATCTGGTGACTCTGTAAGAATCGCTGCAAACTCTATTACATTTACATGTAATAAGGATAGTAATGCTACTCAGCACACATATCCAAGAGCAGCAATGAACGCTGCTGGTGGTGCTGACCCAGTATATAACGGTGCTGCTAAGATTGTTGCTGTTACCGATACTACCATCAGTGTATGGGTTGGTACTTCTGCTAACACTACATCGCACTCATTTGTTTCTGCTGCTGCTAATGCAGTTACATCTGGTGGTACATATACACACAACTTTGCATCTGCTGATGCTAATGGTCTTTCACAACAACGTGACTGGGCACATAACAACTATATCCCAGTTTCTGATGTAACTACCAACACATTTAGTGTACAGTTACTACAGAAGATTCCTTCCACTAATAATACTACACACGTATTCCAATCTGCTGCATCTAATAGCATCCATAGAGGTGTTATACAGAAGCAGAACGGATGGATCACAATGAATGTTGGTACTTCATCTAACACCTCATGGCATGGATTTAAGTCTGCCGATTCTGGTGCTCTGATAAGTGGTGGTTATTATGCTCACTCATTCGTAAGTGCAACTACAGGTGCTATACACACTGGTGGTGACTATACGCACGAATTTGTATCTGCTGTCACTAATGGTATTACTAGACAGAATCCTTCAGGTATAGTAACACTTGATATTGGTGCTTCTGGACCTAATGATCAGTATACTCATACCTTCGTATCTGCTGCTAACGGTGCATTGATTACTGGTGGTAACTATGCTCACAAGTTTGTATCTGCTACACCACGTGCATTGGTAACTGGTGGTAATTATGAGCATACATTTATATCTGCTGCATCTAACTCAGTTAATGTAACTGGTGGATCTCAGTTAACTCCAACTAATGCTGCTTATGACCCTCTAACTGGTAGCTTAACTCTGACTGTTGCTGGTCATGGATTGCAAGCTAACGTCAATACATTCACACTTGATAACAACGCAATACAGTTCTCTTGTGAATTTGATGGTAATGCATCTACTCATGGATATCCAAGATCAACTGATCCTGCTGCAGGAACAACTTTAACTATAATTTCACATACAACTGATACGTTTACTGCTAACATAGGAACTACTCCTGAGGTTAACTTTAACGTATCCAACGCTACCTATGATGCTGGTACAGGCAACCTAGTACTTGATATTGGGTCTAATAGTCTACAAGGTCCTACACTTGGTTTAACACCTACTGATGCCGCTTACAACCCCACTACAGGTATCGTTACACTTACTATCAACGGTCATGGATTCGCTAACGGTGAATACATTAAGATTGCTGATAATGGATTAACTTTCACTTGTACTCAAGGTGGTGGCAACCACTCATATCCAAGAGTTACTGACCCTGCATCTGGTAAGTGGTTAACAGTTTCTAATGCACAAACAAATACATTTGATGTACAGATATTAGATACAGTTCCTTCTACCAACACAACAACTCATACACTGGTTAGCATTGCTAATGGTTGCGTTGATAAGGCAGGTGAATCTGTCATGGTTAGACCTAATTCTTTGACCTTCACATGTCAACAGGATAACTATTCTACTAATCATACATATCCTCGTGCTAAGGATCCATCATTCGATAGACCTATTCCTATTGTTGGTAAGTCTGGTCAGACTATTACTATCGATGTTGGCAACTCTGCTATCGTTACATATACTCCAACAAATGCAACATACGATTCTGCAACTGGATATCTAGCATTAACAATTGGTGCACACGGATTGTCAACAGGAACTACTGTTAAGTTGGCACCTAACTCCTTTACATTCACATGTACAAGAGACGGCAATACTGCTCAGAAGACATATCCTAGAGGTGGTCATACCTTCGCTCAGAAGTTCTATGCTGACCTTGACTTCTATCCCTACAATCAAGGTGATTATGTAATCACTGCTGATACTGCTAATCCTAAGTGTGCTGACGTAGCATCTGCTATTACATCTTTGATGGGTCTGTATACTGATGCAATTGCTACACCTGCAAGTCTAACTGACGGTACTATTAGTAAGACCCTACCAAATATTTGGCCAGTTAAGTACGCTCCAGATATGGTAATGCGTGATGTTGGTATCACCTTCGATACTAATGGTGCTACTTCTGGTGACTGGAATACCACTTGTGTTGGTGTTGCAGATAAGATCGAAGGATTGATGGATATTGTTATCCAAACTATATCTCTGGCATCTGGTGGTGGTGGTAGTCATTTAGATGCTGTAGAACGTGAACTTCCATGGGGATTTAACAATAACTATCAGTTATATACATGCTATAACGTAACATCAGCAACTGACACACTCTTTGATGTACTGTTAAGTACTCTTGGTGGTGGTTCTAATTCTGATAAACATTGTGCACGTCATATACTCTTTAATTATCATGCAATTACTGCTAAGGCATTTGAGAGAACTCAGAATAACCATCCAACCACTACAGCAGATATAACATTTGCTGAGAATGTCGTAACTGCTTTGATGTATGACCTGAATACAGGTGGTAACCAAGGTACGCTTAAGTTGGTTAACTCTTGGTTTGATGGTGAAGGTAACTTCATAGCATTCGAGAATGTCGTTAGACAACATTTACTCTACTACGTGACACGTGTACGTGAGTATGTCAAACGTGGTCTATATGATTACAACAATGATGCACAGTGGGCAGGATATGATCTATATCTAGAACCATCCAATACTGCTGCTATTAACAATAGATTTGAGTATGAGAAGGAATCTACAGAATTTACAATTGATAGTTCTATTAACCTTGTATATCATGCACTGAATAGATCTCAAGCACCTTCCACCAATAAGATTGATTATATCAATAGCACTGATATTACCAATATGACTAATCTTTACAATGAAGGTGAAGATTATAATACTGATCCAGAATTAATTCTACTAACTCCAACTATTGAGGTTGGATTTGAGAGAAGAGAGAATACTGTAACAGTACATAAGCCTAACTTCTTCTCACGTGGTGATGTTCTCGCATACGTTCCTGCTTCTCAGGATCTAGATCCTAGTTTACAAGATCAGACATACTACTATGTCCTTAATGCTGAGGCAGACTACTTCGAAGTTACTCGTGAGAAGCGTCATGACGCAAGATATAAACAGTTCGCATTCGATAAGTCTCTAGACGGTCAGCAAAGATTACAAACAGTTGTACGTTCTGGTATCTCTATGCCAGCACTGACTCAACCTGTAAGAGATAATTCTCAACCAATTAGTGCTGGATTTAACACTGCTGATTATCTGGTTGGATCTACTTCTAATGCTGCTGCTGAGGTTGTTCGCACAATGAACAATGAAGCAGATATCGTTAAACTCTATAAGAAGTTTAATATAGACGCAGCAACTGGTAGGTTTACTAATGGTGAAACTGTACAAGTACAGGGTGCAACATCTAACAACGGTGTTATTGTTCAGACGTCTGTATTAACAGGTGATACGACCACTGAAGGTTGGATATATGTTGAGAATATGAATGGAACATTCTCTGATAATGATGTATTAGAGGGTGTAACTAGTGGAATCACTAATGCTGTTAATGGATCTCCTACAGAACGTATGTTGATTAACACCTCTAGAGGTGCATTTAATACAGATGAGAAGATCTTTAACAAAGGTAATAGTGCTGAAGCAGATATTGTTAAGTACGAAAATTCCGCTGGTGCTCTTGTAGGTAATAGTGGTGGACGTATCACTATTGATATCGAAACTATCCAAGATGACTTTACTGATGGTGACGTTATCTACGGTTCTATCACTGATAAGATACTTGATATAGCATACATCACTGCTACTGGATTCGAAGAACTAACTCTTAACCAGTACGTACATGCAGAATCGCAGATAGAATGTGATGTAAATAGCCTCATTCGTGATGGTGGATATGCAGGAAACTTTGCTGCTGGTGATCTAGTTTACCTCCTCGCAGGTACTACCATTAAGGAACCAGGATTCACTGCTGTTGTCACTAAGTATCAAGCATTTGATGATAGTGTTACTCCTAACATCCCACATAAGATGTGGATTGCAAACCTCAGACCATATGGAACTAACTCTCAGCTCGAGACTGTAACACCTGATCCTAATGATCTAACTTCTGGTGGTACTGCAATTGGTAAGTTTGAGAACCTCAATAACTTCCCAATTATCCTCGCTGAGATGAGTAATATAACAGTTACTGACTACAATTCTTATGGTAGGGTCTCTGGTAAAGAGATTACTGGTGACACAGGTAGGATTTGGTTGGAAGATGTTGTAGGAGATTTCCCAAGCAATATTACAATTAAGTCTGATGCTGGTTGGTACGCTGGTGTTACTCAATCTAAGGGTCTAGTCGGACGTTGCAACAGATTCTTCAGAGGATTTGATGGCACACAGACATCCTTTAAACTTACTACAAATAACGGAGAAGCGTATTTCCCTGATCCTGCTGGTCACTTGTTGTGCTTCACTAATGGTGTTCTACAACCTCCAGGCGGTACACAAGCATATACAGCATTCTCTGACCAGATTCAGTTCACTGAACCTCCTACAGTCGGTTCTGAGTTCATTGGATACTACGTTGGTAAACTTAGACAGTTGGATGATATCAGCTTTGAGTTTGACTCCTTACGTTCATCCTTTAACCTTAGGTACGCTGGTGGATTCTACTCATTGACACTGACTGAAGGTGTTTCTTCTAGTACTATACTTCCAGAAAACAACATTATTGTTTCTCTGAATGGTGTTATACAGGAACCTGGACTAGGTTACGAGCTAGTTGGTTCACGTATCATCTTCGCTGAAGTTCCTCGTGCGGGATCAACATTCGTTGCATTCTCTTACATTGGTTCTGACGCAGACGTTATTGCAGCAACAGTCGTACCTCCAATTGAGGCAGGTGACTTACTACAAATTGATGGAGAAGGAGAGAATCGTGAAGTTGCTCTAATTGAGTCTTCTAACTCTTTGATCACCTTCGAGTATACAGGAACTGTTAAGGGTCGTGGTGCTGAAGCACTTGCTGAAATAACCTCTGGTGAAATGACAACATCAATTATCACCTCTCCTGGTGATGGTTACACCTCACGTCCAAACGTTGATGTTATATCATCTTCTGGATTTGATGGTCGTGTCCGTGCTCTAATGGGTCTTTTGAGGATTGATGTTAAGACTGCTGGTGTTGGTTACGCACAACCAGAAGTTTCTATCCACAACACTGTTGAGGATGATTGGACTCCACCTACAGGACCTGCTATGAACGGTGGTTATGACACCTACGCAGGTGAGGGTACTGACTCTAATGGTGACCCAATCGTAATTGTTGATGGTTATATCACCATAACTGCTCAACCTGTTAACGTAACAGTTAACCAAGGTCAAATGGCTGGATTTACTGTACTCGGTACGTTTAATCTTGCATCTGATGGTTCTGTAGGAACTACTCCTCTGAACTACCAGTGGCAGCGTAAGGAGTATGGTGAGACCATATGGGCAAACATAACAGGTGCTACGTCTAGTGTCTACACTACTGACTCTGCTGAACAGGCAGACGATGGTGATGAGTTCCGTGTAGCGATAACCGCTGCTGGTGCTTCACCTGTTTACTCTAACTCTGTAATCCTTTCGGTACAGACTGGTGCAACAGTTATTTCTAACTTCGTACCAACTCAAATATTCCAATAAATAACTAGAAACTATGACTGCCACGTCGTCATACAACGCAGGAACAAAAATGCTCACAGTGGATGGGGATGGATTACCCACCCCAGTGTTGATGGGCACGTTTCCTAATGCTAATAATCCTAATGCTGTAACAGAGCAGGATTTTGAGCATACTTTCTATTATAGAGGTGGCACATTTGGTACTGCCCGTACATTTGATACTCCTTCATTCACACAGAATGGTTATCTTATAGATGTACCTTTGTCTACAGCAGACAATGCATTGTTAGGTGTTGAGATCCAAGTAGGAGACAGGATTCTTTTCATTCTTGATAAGGGAACTGCTAATGAGAAGAAGCAAGTATTTGTATATAAAGGAACTAGTCAAACTGTTACTCCTGGTGAGTTCTGGAGAGAGACCTCAAGCAATCTTGAGTTGGTTGTAGATTATAGTAGAAGCAGTTATACTGGTACTCTAGAGTATTTTGATCAGAGAAATGCTAGAGCAAATGTACCTTTAGGTATTGTTGGTGTTACTGCTAATGGTGTAGCAATCTTTAATCCTAGTGCTGGAGCAGGTGGTAACCCACCAACAGGATTTCAGTGGAATGCACATTATGAAGACTCTCCTGTAGATTTTGGAGATGATTCATGTGGTGGACACCCAGAGAATACGGGACAATATCATTATCATGACACACACTTCCTAGAGTGTTGGCAGAACGATGCTGTAATGGCAGGATATAATGATTACTATGGTTCTAGTCAGTATAATGGTGATAATTTAAGACACCCAGACGGTCATTCCAAGTTGATTGGTATTGCGTTTGATGGTTTCCCTGTATATGGACCATATCTTTACTCTAATCCATGGGACAATTCATCATCTAAAGTTTTAGCAAGTAGTTCATATAGAGTTAGATCCGAAGAAGCACCAGGTAGACCTACTTACGGTAATACTACTGCTAACCCTCCTGCTGGATCATTGATGCAGGATTGGGAATATGCAGAAGGTACTGGTGTTCTTGATTTCCATAATGGAAGATTTGGTGTAACACCAGAATTTCCTACAGGAACATATGCATACTTCTTAGCAACTGAAGAGGGTAATGAAGGTGCATTAGATCCCCAGTTCCCTTATATGATGGGAACTACTTCTCGTGAATCTCTTAATAAACCAGACAATGATGGTGCTGCTCCACCAGCTGGTGGAGATGGAGGAGGTGGTGGTGCTGGTGGTCCTGCTACTATCTTGATTGGTGCACAACCACAGAATGCTACTGTTGCTGCTAATGGAACTGCTACATTCACGGTTACTGTCTCTATCAGTCCTGAGGATGGACCTAAGACTTATCAATGGTACAGATCTACAGACGGTGGATATTCATTCGCTGTTCTTACAGGATCTACTGCTAATAGTCTTACCTTCACTGCATTATCATATATGTCTGGATACAAATTCAGATGTGAAATTGAGGGACCAATCGGTGCACCTGCTGCACAAAACTCTCCTCTAACAACTGACGTTGCTACTCTCACCGTAACTGGTGGAGGCGGTGGTCAGCAGGCAGAGAACTTCGATGGTACTAATGCTACCTTCGATACTACTGGTATCACCTTCGATGCCACCTAAATAACACTGTACAAACTGTAGAAAAATGGCAAAACAGCTAGTTGGTATCGGTTCTTCGGCAAATGATGGCACAGGTGACACCCTGCGGGACGGTGCTATCAAGTATAATGCCAACTTTGACGAACTATATCAGAGATTAGGTAATGACACGGACATCCATATAGATATCACTGCTGGTATAACGGATGGACAAGTACTTAAATGGAGTAGTACACCAACTCCTGCATTCCGAGGTGCAGACTTTAATCTTTTAAGTGCGAATTTAGATACGAATGCTCATCAGATAATTTGTGACGGTACAGATGATATTGTAGTTAAGCAGACTGGTACTGGTGATATTAAACTTTGGGGTGGTGGATCAGGTTCGGCATATACTTATGTTGATGGTGCTGATGGATACTTTAAATGGTATGCACCATATGCAAATGCTGCTGCTCTACCAAATGCTACTAACCACCATGGTATGTTCGCACATACACATGACACGGGAAAGGCACACTTCGCTCATGATGCTGAGTGGATCCAATTAGTAGACGTAAATGATAGTATTAATATTCTTGCTGACGTAGACACCACTGTGAACGGTGGTCCTTCGGCTGGGCAAGTGTTAAAGTGGAATGGAAGTACTACAAAGTGGGAGCCAGCAAATGACGAACAAGGATCTGGAGGTGGAGGAGGTACTACACAGAATCTATTCGAAACAGTTACCGCCGACACTGGCACAACAACTGCTTCTGCCGCTAACGATACTCTCATTGTTGCTGGCGGGACTAATATCGCCACCAGTCTTACTGGCGATACTCTTACTATAAACATGACAGGGGCACTTGGTGCACCTGATCAGAATCTATTCTCAACTTTCACTGCAGACAATGGTAGCACTTCTGCTACTGTAGCTACAGACACTCTGACTCTTGCAGGTGGTACAAGTATTAGTACAAACTTAAGTACCAATACTATCACCATCACTAACGATGCACCTAACATCGTACAGAATGTTCTACAGACAGTTACTGGTAATACTGGAACTTATACTTCCAATTCAGCAACTGCTTCTGTTGCAATAGAAGGTTCTAACGGAATTACTACTTCTGTATCAGGAACCACACTAAGCATTACTTCTACTAGATTGCTTCCATCAAATACTTTGGAAGGTAAATCGATTTATTATGATGGTGAGAATGATGCATGGGAAGTGGGAGATGGTCCTGTATACTTCTATTCATTTACTGCACCTAGCGATTCGGTATATCGGGTGTCAGGTCCAGGAGTTAATTCTGGGACAGATAATCCTGGTTTAGTTCTCTTTAGAGGACATACTTATAAGTTATACAATACTACTGGTGCTAATCACCCACTGAAGCTACGTGTATCTTCAGGTGGTGCTGCAGTTACCGATGGTGTGAACGCAATGTCTAATGGCACTACAACATACACAGTACCTATGACCGTTGCTGCTGGTACGACTTATGTCTATCAGTGTGAATTACATTCGGCAATGATGGGTACCATAACAATAGCATAAGATGACAAGAACAGTCCCTGGAAGTGGAGCCACAATCGAACCAGTCTTTAACAGCGTATACGGTGTTAAGGATGTAATCGTTACTAACCCTGGACAGGATTATGATGCAAATGATCCTCCTAGACTTAGTATCGGAAATTGTGGTACACCTATAAGGGATGCTGTACTTCGTGCAAATATTGGTGTTAATGGTGATCTTCTATCAGTAGATGTTGTAGATCCTGGTGAAGGATATGATCCATTAAGATTAATTATTGAGAGTGATGATCCTGGCATTGTAAAGGGGAATGCTAATATATTCCTTAAGGATGATGGTACTGGAGGACTTTCCCACCTACAGGTAAATCGACCTGGTGATGGATATTTTAGTGCTACTGCTGCTATTGCTGGTGGTGGTGGATCTGGTGCAGAATTAGTTCCTGTCACTGGTGGTGTTACTGGTCTTGCTATCGAAGCAAAAGGAAGAAACTATACTGCAGAAGATATTACTCTTGTCATTTCTGGTGGAGGTGGAGGAGATGGTGCTACTGGTGTTGCTGAGGTAGAACAGTTTGGTAGTGTTACCGATATCAATATCAGTGATGCTGGAGAATTTTTCGAGACACCTCCGATTATTCAGTTAATTGGTGGAGGTGGATCAGGTGCTGAGGCAGAAGCTAAGATTAACCTCGGTGCTATTACAAGTATTGATATACTCAATCCTGGTGGTGGGTACGTTAACCCACCAAGTGTTATCTTTACTAGAGATACTAACTTAATCAGGACACAGAGAAATAGAACCTCCTTAGAAGGAACAGTATATAACCTGACAGGTCTTATTCGTGATGCTACTGCATCAGATCAGACTTTCTATGTACAGACAACTAATGCATATTCAGGTTCTGGTAAATTCCAAATAGGTGGAGAGATTGTTAGATATACTGCTAAGACTGCTAATAGTTTTAGTGGATGTACTAGAGGTATTAACTTCCGTTATGACCAAAGGGTTGTATTGGATACTCTAGCAAATAATAATGATGGTGTATCTGGATATGCTTTTACTGTATCAGACAGACTCAGAAGAGTAGAAGAAGATAAAACTAATAAGGTTGCTATAGTATATGATTGGAACCCTGTAACTAGGGAGTTATTTGTAACGTTCGAAGTCGATGAATTAGCATTCATCGATGGTGGTCGTTCTAATGAGAAGACTGCTGTTATTCAGTTTATTGCTGGTGTTGCTAGTTCTTCTGGTACTGGTCAATCACCACACGTCCTAGTTGAGGATGTTAATGGTGTTATTATAACTTTCGAAGATCCTATTGGTCTTTTGACTGGATTTGTCTTCGAAGATGACGATGAATTGGATGGTGATGGTGATGGCATCATTGACCTGGTAAATACTGATACAGACTTTGCTGATGAAATCAGTCTAGATGGTGGTATTGCATCATCTCTATATGGTATTGAGGAAACTATTGGTGGTGAGAACACAACTCTGTTTGCACAGGGTGATCAGATATATGATTCCAATTTAGTTCCATTAGTCTCTACTGTATCAAGTGCTGGTGCTCTTGCTGATGGTGTAGCACACAGTGGAACTGCTACTATCATTGCGAAGACATGGAATAGTGTCAATTACACTATTGGTGAAACAGTAACTGGCAACTCTACTGGAGTGACTGCCCAAGTTGTTTCATTTGATAATGATTATGTTACTGGTTATGTCAAATTAGAGGTAGATACATTAACTAATAATGGAAATACCTACAAGTTTACCACCTCCGACACACTTACTGGTGGAGGATCGGGTGCAACTGCTGTATTCTGGAAACAGGAGTTCACTAACCTAGTTAGAAACGAACCAGAATAAGTTTACTAAATATAAGGAAGGTATTAAAGCGTAATGGCACTTCTCACAGATCAATTTAGAATTTTTACTGCGGAGAGATTTATTAAGTCTCTAGAGGGTGCCGACCCGTCGCAGTCCGACCTGCTGGCAGGAACCTCTAGGGACAGGTTATATGTTTTCATCGGTAGACCACAAGAGTGGGATAACGAGAACGCACCACCTACCCCTGTGGACTCATTCCAAGAGTTCTCGGACACGTTCTCTGATATGATATCAATGAAACGTGTTCTAGCTAACGACACAGTTCAGGTTGTACGTCGTATCGACTGGACACCCCCAGAACAAACTACTGGTGGTTTAGGTTATGTTTATGACATGTATCGTCACGACTACAGTTCTACTAAGACTGCATCGTCTGGTGCTACTAAACTATATGATGCTGACTTTTACGTAGTTAATAGTCAATACCAAGTGTATAAGTGCATATATAATGGCACATCACCTTCCGACCCTAATGGTAAACCTTCGACAGTGGAGCCGACAGGCACTTCCACAAGTATTATTACTACCTCCGATGGCTATCGTTGGAAGTATCTTTATACTATACCTGTTGGTCAAGTCCTAAAATTCTTCTCAAACGACTACATGCCTGTTCTCAGCGACGTTGCTGTTACTGGTGATGCAGTTGGTGGTGAGATTGATAGTGTTGTTATTCAGGCATCTGGTACTGGATATAACAACGGAACCTATGAGAACGTACCTATTAAAGGTGACGGTGTAGGTGGAAGAGTATCACTAGTGGTTGATGGTGGTAGAGTTGTATCTGCTACTGTGACATCTGGTGGATCTGGATATAACTTTGGTAAAATTATTATTGATGAAGTGAATGGTATTGGTGCTGGTACAGGTACTGGTGCTTCTATCGATGTTATTATTCCTCCTGACAGTGGTCATGGTGCTGAACCAGACTCCGAGTTGGGTGGTTATAGAGTCATGATTAACACGAAGTTCACCTACGATGAAGGATCAGGTGACTTCCCTACAGACAACGACTATCGTCGTATTGGATTGGTAATCAATCCTAAGCAATATGGTACTACAGAACTTACTTCTGCTATTACCTTATCAGGAACTAATGCTGTTATCTTCAGTCCTACCTTCACAGGACAGTTCCAAACTGATGAAATTGTAACCCAGTCCCGAACTGTTGGTGGTCAACAAGTGACTGCTAGAGGTCGGGTTATCTCATGGAATGACACAACTAAAGTTCTAAAGTATTACCAGAACAGAGTTGATGGTGTATTCCCTGAAATTACTGGTAACCTAACAGATTTTGAGGGTGGTAACCCTGTTGTAGGTGCTACTTCTGGTACATCTGCTGACCCAGATATTAACTTCCCAATTGTATCTGGAGCCTCCACACGTATTATTAATAACACTGAATATGACCTTGGTATGTCATTCACCAACGGATATGCCAAACCTGAGATCCAACCTAACTCTGGTGAGATTATCTACATAGACAATAGGGGAGCAATTTCTCGTGCTGGTGACCAAATCGAAGATATCAAGATCGTAATCGAATTCTAAAGAGATGCCACAGAATACTAATCTGAATATCGCTCCATATTTTGACGATTTCAGTAAAGACAAAAACTTTTATAGAGTTCTCTTCCGACCAGGGTTTCCAATCCAGGCAAGAGAACTCACCACTATGCAATCGATCCTGCAAAATCAGGTCGAAGCAATGGGGCAGCACCTGTTTAAAGAAGGTGCCATGGTCATTCCTGGACAAATTGGATATGACCTTAATGTACACTGTGTTCTTATACAGCAAGCATTTTTAGGAGTTGACGTTGAGACTTATCGTACTCAACTGCATGGTAAAATTGTTGAGGGTCTAACCACTGGCATCAAGGCTAAGATTCTTTTCTCTATACCTGCTACTGAATCAACTGCTGGATATATTTCATTCTATCTTAAGTATATTGAGTCTGGTGATACTACTTCCGACACTAGTACCAAAGTATTCCAAAATAATGAACAGTTAATTTGTGAAGAAGAATTAACATTTGGTAACACTTTGATCGAGATTGGATCTCCATGGTCACAATTACTACCAGTTAATTCTGCAAGAATTGGTTCTACAGCATATATCAATGAAGGAGTCTATTTCATCCGTGGTCACTTTGTTGACATCATTTCTGCTTATATTATTCTTGATCAGTATACCAACAATCCATCCTACAGGGTGGGGTTTGAGGTATCAGAATCTATCATCACCCCAGAAGACGATCCATCCTTAACGGATAATGCGATTGGATCATCTAACTACTCTGCTCCAGGTTCACATAGGTTTAGAATTAAGACACAGCTTGTTAAGAAAGCAATTGCTGATGATACTGATAAGAACTTCATCGAATTGTTGCGTCTAAACAACTCTATTGTAGAAAACTTTGTTGATCATACATCATACAACGAGATTGAGAAGTCTATTGCTCGTCGTACTTATGAAACACATGGTGACTATGTTGTCAATACCTTTGATGTTCGTGCTAGAGAGCACTTAGATGACTTCTTTAATAATGGTGTATACAAAGCAGGTGTAACATCTGCTGATGGTAACGTTGCTAGTGAAGAATGGTGTGCGATGGAGGTTGGTCCAGGTAAAGCATATGTTAAAGGATATCGTACAGAACTATTGTCCACTAACTATGTTGACTCACCTAAACCTCGTACTTTCTTAGGTCGTCAGAACCAAATTGTTCCTATTGACCTATCACAGTCATGTGAGGTATATGATGTTTGGGGATGGCCAGAGATCTCTGGAGAAGGTGTAACCAACTGCTATCAGGTATTAGAACTACGTGATAACTGGACAGGTGGTGGTGCCTCTAATGGTGTACATGGACAACAGATTGGTGTATCAAGATGTTTACAACTTGAGGTTGATGGTACTAAGTATCGTCTGTTTATGTTTGACATACAGATGTTTACTGCGATTAACTTTGCAAACCCTCAGACAGTCAATGCTGGAGAGGTTCTAATTGGACGTACATCTGGTGCTAAAGGATTTGTTCACAGTGGTACTGGTGAGTGGGCAAAGCTTCATCAAATATCTGGACAGTTCCAGATCGGAGAAGTTCTATTAAGGGATGGTAGAGTTCTAGACACTCTAGATGCAATCTATTCTTATGAGCAATCTGACATTCGTCAGGTAGTAGGTAAGGATGGTGCTACTGTAATCTTTACTGCATCACTAACTCTCAATGATGTAACGTCACTTAGTGGTAATACTATTACTATTGATCAGGCAGGTGGTGCTGATATAGAAGGGTATGGTACTCGTCTATCAGCAGACATTCGTGCTGGTGAGGTTATATCTCCAACTGCTACAGATTATAAAGGTTCCAAGTCATTACGTATTAAGAGAATTGACTATACCGATATAGGATATACTACTGCTAACAGAAGAGATCCTGGTACTACTGTAGTATTTGATTTTGCTGCTCAAAATGCAAAACTAGATACAGGTTTAACTAAAGGATCTATAACTGATGCTGAATATCAAGCAGGTCAGGTAGTTCGTTTACGTCCTTACTTTACTCAAAAACCAGTACAGGATGGAGAACTTGTTATTGACATGCCTAAGCAGGCAATTAAGTCAATTTCTGACGAATCATTTATCGTAATGAAGACTTTTGCTAACAAGCAGTTGTCATCTGGTGACGTTACATTCACACTTCCAGAGAACGAACAGTTCTCAACTCTAGATGGTGAGAACTATATCCTCACGGTCACACAAGGTGCTAACAGTAACAGTGGATATGCATGGGTTGTGGGTAGTGTATTGGATATAGAGGCAGAATCTGAGAAAGCGACACCAACACTTAGTGTATCTTTTGGTGCTAACCGTCAATCCATGCAGATCACAGGCATGAACGATGGTGCTGGTGGTTCAGCGAACATATCCGAAGTAACACTTACTGCTGCTGTATCAGTTAATAATGTTTCTAAGAAGATTAAGACTGCTGCTAAGATGAGAACGATGAAAGTCGTTCGTACTAGGGACAATAATGATGTTCAGAATTATGGTCTAACTTATGGTAACCTTTATGGTACTCGTATTGAGGATGAAGAGATTTCATTCGCACTGAATGATGTATATAAGGTTCATGCTGTCTTTGAGTCTGGGGATGAGACTGATGCTCAGGTTCCTTATGTTGTACTAACAGAGAACGTCTTCTTTGATAATGGTTCTGTTGTTGTTGGTAGAACATCTGGTGCTCGTGGTAGAGTTGTTTCCTTTAATTCTAACAACCTTAGACTATACATAGTCCCATTAAGTAGTGGAAACTTTAGTTCAGGTGAAACCATTGATGGTTTTGATGATGATCTCAATGCTCTGGTTGGTGTTATTGATGACGCTGACGGTTCAGTAGAGAGAGGATCGAAAAATATTACAGCGAATTTTGATTTAGATTCTAACTACACATCTTATTTTTATAATGTTTCGAAACTTGTTAGGAAAGGTGGAACAGCAGAACCACGTAGAAAGTTGGCTGTTGTCTTCGACTATTTCATCCATGAAGCATCGGGTGACTATTTCTCTAACCAATCTTACTCTGGAATCAGTTTCACTGAAATTCCTAGATGGAGAGGTGAAAATAATAGTAAAGTCCTTACAGATAATATAGACTTTAGACCTGCTGTTGGTGAACTAGCATCTGGATCTGGTACTGTAGAACAACCCTACTATGTCAATTGTGTAAGTTTAGACTTTGACTCAAGAGTATTCACTAGTACTGGTGGTGCTGGTGGTTCTACTATCTTTAATATACCTAAGGTAGAAGAGCAGTTCCGTTGTGACTATGAATACTATCTACCAAGGCAAGACAAATTATTCATGACCCATGATGGGGATCTGAAACTATCACAGGGTGTACCTGCTGAAGATCCTCCAGAAGCAGATGATCTTGACAATGCTATGATGATAGCAAAGATCCGTTATGCTCCTTATGTTTATGATGTAGATGAAGATATTCTCATCTCACTGCACCAACAACGTCGTTACACGATGGAAGACATCGGTAACATGGATAAGCGTTTGCAGTCTGTTGAGTACTATACTTCCCTTACTCTACTAGAGAATGATGCAAGAAACGTAAAGGCATTTGATGCTGATGGTTTTGACCGTCTGAAGAATGGTTTCATGGTGGATGATTTCACAGATCATGGTACTTCAGATACTGATAATATTGACTATAAGTGCTCTCTCGACTTTACTGAGGGTGTACTACGTCCTTCACACTATACAACTAACGTTGCATTAGAGTGGAGTTCTGGTCTATCAACTAATATTAATAAGCCTGTTGCTAATATTCTGACACTTCCATATATAGAATCTGTTATTATTAACCAACCATACGCTTCACGTATGGAGAACGTTAACCCATTTAACGTCTTTACATTCATTGGTCGTATTGACCTAACTCCAGCATCCGATGACTGGACTGATACACGTCGTGCTCCTGTTAGAGTAACATCTATCGAAGGTAACTTCCAAGCAACACGTCGTAGATTGCGTGTAAACCAGCAAGGTTTTGCACCTGTACAGTGGAGAGGTTGGAGAACTGCATGGACTGGTACTCGTAGATCAGGTACTAGGGCATGGAGAGAGACTACATTCGCTCGTGGTGTACCTCGTCGTGTGTTACGTGGTGAGACTATCACTACTAATCGTCGTCAGGTAAGGAGTGGTGTTAGAACTCGTGTTGTACCAAGGATTGATAGAAGATCCTTAGGAGATAGCATCATTGATAGTACATTCATCCCATGGATTCGTTCTAGGAACGTTGCATTTGATGTACAAAGAATTAAGCCAAAGACAAGAATGTATGCATTCTTTGATGGTGATCAAGTAATTAATTACATTACACCTAAACTAATTGAGATCGTTAAGAACTCTACAGAAGACACCAGAACTAACGAAACACCTTTCGTTATTGGTGAGACAGTTATTGGTGTAACATCTGGATCAAGATTTAAAGTCTCTGCTCCTAACAGTGGATTACGCACTAATCCATATAGTCAGACAAATAGTCTATTACCTGACTCATATGCATCACAGACTGATATCATAAACGTTGATACTGAAGTGATGGCAAGGACTGTATCTCCTGATTACTATGGTAACATTACCATTGGTGAGATCCTTGTAGGTCAGACCTCAGGTGCACGTGCTGTTGTTAAAGACCGCCGTCTGATGTCAGACTTGACTGGTAATATGAATGGTATATTCTTTATACCTAACCCACAGAACAGTTCTAACCCACGTTGGGCAACTGGTAGTAGGGTCTTCCGTCTATCGTCTTCCGACACAGATAGTAGACTTCCTGGTGCAGTTGACTCAGCTGCTGAGGCAGAATATACAGCAAGAGGTACACTTAATACTGTACAGGAAAACGTACTTGCTGTTAGAAATGCACAGATTGTTAGAGATACTGTTAGTGATCGTCGGACAGTTCGTTCTGTTCGTACCAATGTCAGACAGGTTGGTTGGTGGGATCCACTTGCACAATCATTCTTGCTTGAGGAAGAGGGTGGTACATTTGTTACTGGTGTAGATATCTACTTCGGTACTAAAGATAGTAACATTCCTATCTCTATGCAGATACGTCCTATGGAGAATGGTTATCCAACTAAGGATATCTTACCTTTCTCTGACGTTACTATAGAACCATCAAATATAGAAATATCTGAGAACGCTTCTATTGCAACTAAGTTCACATTCCCTGCTCCTGTTTATATTCCATCATCAGAAGAGCATTGTTTCGTACTGTTCTCTGACTCTAACGAGTATAAGGTGTGGATATCTAGGATGGGTGATATTGATATCACTGGTACTAGAACTATATCTGAGCAGCCATATGCTGGTGTTCTGTTTAAATCGCAGAACGCATCTACATGGACTGCTGACCAGTATGAGGATATGAAATTCTCCTTATATCGAGCACAGTTCGACACGAGTGTTACAGGTCGTGCTATCTTTAATAACACCAAACTAGGTCTGGCAAATGACGGAATATTAAGTTTGGTAAATAATGCTGTAACAACGATTAAACCAAAACAGTTAATCACCTTACCTACAGGCACATCTTATAATTTTACAGTTGGTGCTCGTATTATTCAGAACCCATCAACTGCTTCGGCAACTGTTGTAGAATTTGATGCTGCTGCAAACCCACAGACCATACTGGCAACAGATATTGTCGGAACGTTTGCTCAAGGTTTCATTGATGGTAATGGTGACCCCTTCCAGAGTCTTAAGTCTTCACAGGGTACTGCAACCATAGTCATGTCCACTGTTAACAACGGTGTATTTGAGGTTGGTGATGTAATCACAGGTTCGTCGTCTGGTGCAACTGCAGTCGTAACCAATTATGTAAGTGGAACATCAACTATTACAGCGAATTATGTTGACAGTCAGTTTGATGTATCAAACGACACCCTATCAGAACCTGGCGGAGTTTCTGGTACTTTGTCTAGTGCTACCTACGGTGGTGACAGCTATACCGCCTACCCCGCTTTAACACCTGCACCTAGGACTGGTGATAAGAAGATTCAGATCTTCCATCCTAATCATGGTATGCACAATCGTTCTAACAATGTAACGATTACTGGTGTTGAGTCTGAAGTACCATCAACAACATTAACATCTACTCTTTCATCTACAGCAACTTCTATTAGTACTCAGGAAGCAGGTGGTTTCCATAAGATTATTAATGGTCAGAACATCGGTAACACTAACCAAGGTTACATTAAGATCGTTGCTGCTTCAGAAGCGACTCCAATGTCTGCTATCCCTGGAGAAGATGAAGCAACTGAAGCATGGAGAAACTGGGAACCAGATCATGAAATTATTGCATACAGTGCAATTAATGACACTGGTACTACCATCACTGTTGCTACCTCTGGTAGAGGATCAGCATCAACTACAGCAAAAGAATGGCCATCAGGTAGTGTAGTTTACTGCTACAACCTTGACGGTATTCCTTTGACTGAAATTAATAAGGTTCATACTGCTATAGATGATCCTACACTTGACTCTTATACATTAGCAACTACTTCTATTTCTAGTGTTGGTATTCGTGCAGGTGGTGCTGGTACTACTGCAACTCAGAACGTACCGTTCGAGTTGATTACTCCTACCATCCAAGTGATGAACTTTAAGGAGACCTCCATCCAAGCATCTGTTAATACTACTTCTGGTACATCAATCGGTAGTGGTGGTACTATTGCTGACCAAGCATCATTTATCAACAATGGTACATACGATATCATTCAGATTAATGAAGAGAATGTCTATGATAATCCAAGGATTATTTGTTCACAGATCAATGAAGATAATAAATTAGAAGGTAATAAGTCCTTCATCATGAGAGTTGATATGCAAACTGAGAAGACAAACCTTACTCCAGTTATTGATCTAGACCGTGTGTCTGCTATTACCACAAGTAATAGGATCAACAATTGGTCAGGTGGTTCTCAAGTCTTAGGACTTCAGTCTGAGATTGATACTACTGCTAATGTTTCTCTACTCCCATCTGGTGATCAGAACGAAGCAGTTTACTTGACTAAGACTGCTAAACTGTCCAACATCTCTCGCTCCATCAAAGTGATGGTTGCTATGCAGAGATTTGGTGACTCTAGCATATCACTCTATTATAGAGTACAGAAACCAGGATCTGATAAGGCAATGCGTGACATTGGTTTTGTTTCTATACCTATTCCTGATGTTGGATCTACTAATATTGGTGAGGAAGAGTGGGAAGATTTTGAGTACACTGTAGAGGGTGAGGAATTCCAAGCATTCCAGATTAAGATTGTTATGAAGTCTACCAGTCAAGCAAAAGTCCCTCTTATTAAAGACTTCCGTGCCATTGCATTTGCTTCATAATGACTGCTTTTACTGGGAAAAGATTTGTACCCGTCGAGGGTGATGAAAACAAAGGATACTGTAGGGATACAGAGTCCAATGCTATCGTAATGACCGATACAGATGAGTACTCTAAATACATGCAGTCTTATAATGAAAGACAAAAATCTAAAACTCTTTTCACCTCTTTACAAAAGGAAGTGAATGGACTAAAATCAGATATGTCTGACATAAAAGGACTACTATTGCAATTAGTAAAGGAGAAACAATGATGCCTGCTGACGTGACGGAGCAACAATCCCCAGATGAACTACTACAACAGTTCAGAGATCGGTACAACACTCTCCAAGGGGAGACTCAAAAATTACAACAAAAGATTCGGGATAATGAATCTACTGCTCTAAAACTCTTGGGAGCAATAGAAACTTTGGAATACTTACATCCCCCTGCAGAGGAACCTCCAGCGGAGACTCCAGCTGAGACCACAACTGAATAAACCTAGAGTCCCTCTGGGACTCTTTTTTGTAGCATAAATAAACAAGAGACCAGTGACTAGCTAGCGTTACTTACAAATGGCAAATAGAATACAATTAAGACGTGACGGTGCACAGCAGTGGGCTAACGTCAACCCAATCCTTGCTCAGGGTGAGTTGGGTATCGAATTAGATACTTCTCGACTGAAGATAGGAGATGGTGTAACCCCATGGAACTCACTTAAGTATGAGCGTCCACTAGAAACAGAATCGAATACTGCTAATACCCTTGTTAAAAGAGATGCTGACGGTAACTTCGAGGCAGGTGCCATTACTGCTTCACTCGTTGGTAACTCTGCTACTGCAACTCGTCTCGCTTCTGCACGTAGTTTCACCTTAACAGGTGACATGTCTGGTTCTGCTAGCTTTGATGGATCAGCAAATATCAATATTACTGCAGAATTAAACTACCAACCTGGATTACCTCATTACGATCCTAACAATTTATCTGCTACTGGTACATATACACAATTAGTAATTGACTCTAGAGGTCGTGTTGTTACAGGTAGTACTCCAACAACTTTAACTGCTTATGGTATTGCTGACGCTCAACCATTAAACGGTGAGTTGACATCTCTGTCATCCATGTCGGGATTTGGTTTTATATCACGTTCTGCAGATGACACCCTAGTTAATAGACAGGTCGTTGGTAGTGCTTCTCGTATCTTAGTTTCTGATGGTACTGGACAAAGTGCTAACCCAACTATTGATTTAGCAGATACCCCTGTTGTTGTGGGTAGCTACAACCCTGTTGGTAACTTAGACACACCATTGGTGTCAGCAACTTCAGGTGATGAGACAGTTAACACATCCAACTTTACGGTTGATAGATATGGTCGTTTAACGGCTGCCAATACATCTGCCATTGCTACTGCCACACAAGGTACAGAAGCAGCAGATTATGATAATGCTACAGTATATACAAGAAATGCACAGGTCAAAAACTCAAGTGATCGCTTGTATCAGGCTATCCTTGCTATTAACGCTGGTGGCGGTGAACCGAGTCACACGGACACCTCCGATACAGGCTCTTGGAGATATCTCGGATCTGCTCTAAGTGCTCAGAAAGGGCTAGCAGCATTTGATCAAGAAGATTTTGATGTAACTGCTTGGTCTGCTGGTAGTAATGAAGGTGGTTTCGTTAAGATTGCTGATGCTGGTGTAGATAATAACCAGTTACAGAACAGTAGAGTATCATTTGCTGATGGGAATACTAAAGAAGACTTCGATTTAGATCAGGAGTTAACATCAACTACTGGTTATAGAGGTTTTAATTACCTAAACTATGCCAAGATTAACGATACTTCAGGGAATCTTTTATTCGGTGCTAATAATACTGGTGACGGTGGTGCTGGAGAGATTGATATCAATGTAAGGTCATACTTTAGTGACCCAGATATTACACTAGATGGTGCTGCTGCACAGACACTTGACAAGACAGGTGATGGCAACCTAACCTTCCAGTTAACACAAAACAATGCTTCTGCTAGAAATCTAAGTATCTTATCTACCAATGCTGGTGGTGGAGATGCTAACATTACTATTACTGCTGAAAATGATATTACAATATCTGCTAGTAATGTAAGTAATAGAGTTAATGTAGAAGGATTCCAATTCCAAGATGATACTTTAAGTAGCACTGCTGCTACCATGATCTTGGATCCTAACGATGATGACGCTGTAACAGGTAAGGTTCAGATTCGTGGAGACTTACAGGTAGATGGTACAACGACCACGGTAAATTCTACTGTTGTTACCATTGATGATCCTATATTTACACTGGGTGGTGATACTGCTCCAGGTTCAGATGATAACAAAGACCGTGGTATAGAATTCAGATATTATGACTCACAAGCAAGACTCGGATTCTTCGGTTGGGACGAGAGTTACACAAACGCTAACCTATGGTCTGGCATTGGCGGGATTAGGTTCCTCTACAACGCCACTAACTCCTCTGAAGTTTTCTCTGGCACTGACGCTCCTCTCATTGCTGGCAACCTCGCACTCACAACAAACACAGGATCCACCTCCACAACGTCGGGGACTCTGGTAGTAACTGGTGGTGTAGGTATTTCAGAAAAAGTAAATATTGGCGACACAGTAACTGTTGCTGGTCAGACAGAAGTTAATAATAATGTATTACTTAAGGCAGATAATAAGTCATTTAATATACAGACTGCTGCTGGAGTAGATAAGTTTACAGTTGATTCTGATAACGGTAATACTGTTATCGAAGGTACACTTGATGTACAACTAGAGTCAACAGTAACCGACAATCTCTATGTACAAGCAGACTCTAAAGAATTTGCAGTTAAGAATGCTTCTGGTACTACTCAGTTCGTTGTCGATTCTGATAATGGTAATACAATTACTGAGGGGACACTTAACGTTAAACTTGGCGTTGACTTTGACACGACACTCAACGTTGATGGTAATGTAGACTTTAACGCAGACCTTGAGATAGATGGTGACATCGTATCCCATAATGATATAACCATTGATACTACTGGTAAGTGGTTAAAACTCAATAATGGAAGTGATGATAAGTTCACTGTATCCTCCACAAATGGTAACACAGTTATAGAAGGTACGTTAAACGTAACTAGTGCTACTACACTCGCTAACAACTTCACCGCTAACGGTGGTTTGACAACTATTGGTAATGCCAATACTGATGTCTTCACTGTTAACTCAGTCACTACGTTCACTGATAACATCACTGTTAATGGAACAGTAGACTTTGACACCACTCTCAATGTAGATGGTGCGGTTGATCTGAATAACACCGTAACGATAGATGGTACAACTACTATCTACGATGATGTTATTTTCCAAAGCGACAATAAAGTTTTTAACATAAGGAACAATGCAGCTCAAACACAGTTTGCCATTGATTTTGATAATGGTAACACTGAAATTGGTAGGAACGGTCTGGGTTCTGCAACGGTTGGTCTTCTAACCGTTCATGGTGACACCCTATTAAACCGTGACTTAGTAGTTGATGGTAATACTACTATTGGTGATGCCTCTGGAGACTCCCTAACAGTCAACGCAACCCCAACATTTAATGCTAACGTCGCTCTTGCTACTGGAGTTGACCTTACTGTTGGTGGTAACGCTACTGTAGATGGTAACCTTGTAGTACATGGAACTACAACTACAGTGAACAGCACTGTGGTGACATTAGATGATCCTATCATTACCTTGGGTGGAGATACTGCTCCTGGTTCTGATGATGGAAAGGATCGTGGTGTTGAGTTCAGATACTATGGTGGTTCTGCTAAGGTAGGTTGGTTTGGTTGGGATAACTCTGCTGGACGTTTTGCACTCTTTAACGATGCAACTAACTCTAGTGAAGTCTTTGATGGAACTAGATCAGGTATTGATGCTGGTAGTTTAAAATTATTTGATACTACTAACGCAACTAACGCCGCTACAGGTACACTTATTGTTGGTGGTGGTGCTTCTGTTGGTCTTGACTTCTATGTTGGAGACGACCTAGTTGTTACTGATGATGCATCTATCGGTGGAAACCTTGATGTCACAGGAGATTTCGATCTAACTGATGACTTTAGAATTAATACTGCTAAGTTTACAGTTGCTGCCTCTAGTGGTAACACCGCAATCGCTGGTACTCTAGCGGTAGATGGTAACGCAACCATTGGTAACGCATCAGGAGATCAGCATAGCGTTACTGGAACAGTAACCTTTAACCAAGCAATTACATCAACAGACATTACTGCTGATAACGTTAAGATCGGTGTTGATGCTGCTAATGAGATAAGCACAACTACAGGTAACTTAGTTCTTGACTCTGATGGTGGTACAGTTAATATCACCGATGATCTAGACGTAGACAACAATCTAAATGTTGATGGAAACGCTAAAGTCGATGGTACTCTTACAGTTGATGGTAATGCCACTATCGGTAATGCTTCTGGTGACGCACACAGTGTTACTGGAACAGTTGCCTTTAACCAAGCCATTACCTCGACAGATATTACTGCTGATGATATTAGGATCGGCGTGGATGCTAGTAACGAAATTAGTACAGTTACTGGGAACCTTGTCTTAGACTCTGCTGGTGGTAAAGTACACATCACAGACAATGCTGAGGTAGATGGAACGTTCCAAGTAGATGGAAATGCTACTATTGGATCTGCTTCTGGTGATACACATAGCGTTACTGGAACAGTAACCTTTAACCAAGCAATTACATCCACAGATATCACGGCTGATAACATTAAGATCGCTGTTGACGGTTCATCTGAAATTAGCACTAGCACTGGTGCTCTTACTTTAGATTCTAATACTGGTGAGACTATAATTGATGACAACCTTACTATAAATGGAACACTTGACGTTGATGCATTAACTACGGTTACTGATTCGTTAAACGTTCAGGCAGACAACAAATTATTTACAGTACAGACTGGATCTGCTGCAACAGTATTCAGTATTGATACTGATAATGGTAATACTGACATCCAAGGAACTCTCAATGTAGAGGGTGCTACAACTATAGATGACACACTTAATGTCACACAGGGAGTAGATCTAGACACTACATTAAATGTAGATGGTGTTGCTACCTTCCAAGACAATCTTATACTGAATGCTGACAATAAGAACTTTAAGATTCAGTTAGATAATGGCACGGATAAATTTACGGTTGCTTCAGCATCAGGTAACACAGATATACAAGGAACTCTTGATGTAAATGGAGCAACAAATGTTACCAACACATTAGGAGTCACAGGACTTACATCTCTTACAAATAACACCAACCCAACATCTCTAGCTGGTAATGCTGCTTTGATGGTAACTGCTGGTGGTGTAACTGTTGACGAAGATGTATACGTTGGTTCTGATCTATTCTTAGGACCTAACGCTGCTACTACTATCACTCTAAACGGTGCTTCTGGTAATGCTAACTTTGGAGGAACCCTTGATGTAACGGGTACTTCCACACTGACCACAGTTAATGCTTCCAGTTTAACCACAACTGCTGGTGTAACAGTCGGTGGTTCTATTATCGTTAACTCTACTAAGTTCACAGTTGCTGGTGCAACTGGTAACACAGTTATTGACGGTACTCTAGATGTTAACGAAGCAACAACAGTCACTGCTGACCTTAATGTAACAGGTGCAGTTGACTTTGATACCACTCTGAATGTAGATGGAAACTCCACCTTCAGTGGAACTATCACACAGAACAGTACATCACTCTTTAAAGATGATGTTGTATTAAGAGGATCTACTAAGACATTAAAACTTCAGAATGGTTCTAGTACAACTAAGGTAGAACTACAATCCACCTCAGGTAACATTATTGCTGCTGGATTAACCACAACTAATAGTCTTGACGTAACAACCAACACCACCATCGGTGGCACACTCGGTGTAACGGGACAGATCACTGGTAATGTAACTGGTGATCTGACTGGTAATGCTGATACTGCAACTCTAGTTGGTATTACAGACACTACCTCATCAAACTTAACTTACTATCCTGCATTCGTTTCTTCGAATACAGGTAATACTGAGGTACGTACAGACTCTACTAACCTTACCTATAACCCATCTACTAACAGACTAACAGTTAGTAACTTCAGATCAACTACTGACTTTGAGGTTCAGGGTAACTTAACCATTACTGGTACGATTACATACGGTCAGTCACAGGTTGGTAGTATTGCTAACCACGACACTGATGATCTATCAGAAGGATCAGCGAACCTATACTTCACTAATGAGCGTGTTGACGACAGAGTTGATGCGTTAATTACTGGTGGCACAGGTATTACTGCTACCTACGATGACGCAGGTAACATCTTAACCTTGAGTACTACTCAGGCAGATATCAATACCGACAACGTTACTGAAGGTTCCACAAACCTATTTACAACTGCTACAAGAACTAGAGGACACTTTACATATGGCACTGGTATTACTCACAGCAGTGGTACTCTTTCCGTTACTCAGTCTGATATTAATACCGACAATGTAACTGAAGGATCTACAAACTTATTCATTACTGCTGCAAGGACTCGTGGACATCTGAGTGCATCTGGTAGTCTTGCATACAATGCATCTACTGGTGACTTCTCATACACAACTCCAACAACTATTGCATCTCTGTCTAACCATGACACTGCTGACCTTGCTGAAGGTACTAACCTTTACTACACAGATGAGCGTGTTGATGACAGACTAAATGCTGTAATCGTTGCTGGCACTGGCGTTACTAAGGTTTATGACGACGCTGCAAACACTTATACATTATCTGTTACTCAAGTCGATATCAATTCTGATAACGTTACTGAAGGTAGCACTAACCTCTTTACTACTGCTGCTAGGACACGTGGTCACTTCACCTATGGCACTGGTATTACTCATTCTTCTGGCACTCTTTCTGTAACACAGGCAGACATTAGCACAGACAACGTTACTGAAGGTTCCACAAACCTATTTACAACTGCT
>Ga0066866_10000026_pt1 | contig 47302 bp, 44 predicted proteins | sample ETN01SmetaG_3_FD_66435 | JGI IMG/M metagenome (GOLD analysis project Ga0066866, IMG submission 66435) | Marine microbial and viral communities from oxygen minimum zone, Eastern Pacific Ocean - ETNP2014F12-01SV263 | ecosystem: Environmental > Aquatic > Marine > Oceanic ...
TTGAATTGACCATGACTGACCCCCCCATCATTCCCGCGAGAAGGGAACCTTCTTCGATATCTACTAGATGTTCAGTCTCAACACCACCAAAGCCCCCATGCCCTTCGTGACCAGGCGTCGTTTCCAGATGTTGATACAAGTCCCCCCCATGCATGACACTGAGGATTTGCATACCCCTACAGACACCAAGAAATGGCATATTCCTTCTCATTGCCCCTCTAATCAGATCCATTTCGGTACTGTCCTGTTCTGGACAGAACTCCTTCGTCATCGGATCAGGACTTTGCCCATAGTTTTCTGGACAGATATCAGGTCCACCTGAGACTACCAACGCATCAAGCGAATCAAGAACTCCAGTCATATCCCCAGCAGGTGGGATAATCAATGGCATTCCACCGACCCTTTCGATAGCAGAGACGTATGCAGAGGGGAGAATTGCAGCGTGTCTATGCCAGTTTCCATAAACCGTCTCCCGCAAGAAACAAGTGACCCCAATCTTCGGCCTCATTCGTCCCCCATTAATCATGGTACCGTCAATGACTTATGACAATCACTGCTGCTGAATTCGGTTCTGAATTTCCTCATCCTTGGTTACAATTTGTTCCCAAAGGAGTTCCGCAACATCCATTACTTCCATTTCAGATCCGATTGCATCAAGCCCATCTTTGACCATTATTGAGCAGAATGGGCAGCCGACTGCAACCGTGTCACACCCCGTTTCTGCTATTTCCCGCGCTCTGATTTCATTTACGCGCTTGTCCGGGTCCTCCTCCATCCACATCTGAGCACCCCCAGCTCCACAACAAAACGAGTCCCTTCCACTCCTACTGACCTCAACATCGACACCACCAATAACATTCCTTGGTTCTTCAATAACCCCTCCAATTCTACCAAGATAGCAAGGGTCATGGTAAGTCACTCTACGCCCTTTCTTTAGGAAATGCCTAGAAATGGGAAGCTTACCTTCTTCCTGAAGTTTAGCAATGATCTCCGTGTGGTGGAAGACCTCCAGGTCTTCACCCCCATAGTCTGCGTATTCCTTTCCAAGCGTGTGGAAGCAGTGCGGACAGGATGCAACAATCCTCTTCACCCCTAGTTCCTGAAAAGTCATCATGTTCGTCTCTGCAAGCATTTGAAACAAATATTCGTTTCCAGCCCTTCTAGCGGGATCACCCGAGCACCCTTCCTGCATGCCCAAGATTCCCACATCCAGACCAGCCTCCTTCAACAGGGAAATTGTCGAGCGGGCAACTTTTTGATTCCGTTCATCGAAACTTGCCGCGCATCCGACGAAGTAGATGTATTCTGCAGGTTCCCCAACCTTGACATCGAGGCCCGCGGCCCAATCTGCACGTTCATGCTCACCAAACCCATATGGGTTTGATGCCGCCTCTATGTTTCCCAATGCAGTGTTAAGAACCTCTGGATACTCCATGGTCTCCATCATCGCATTGCGGCGGAGATCAGTTAGTTTTGGCACGTGATCAATGTATAATGGACAGACATCAACACATGCGTTGCACGTTGTACATGCCCATACCGCATCATCAGAAATCCGTTGCATCATGGTTTCTTCAGGTGACTTACCTGCAAGTAGAAGTGGGGCATGCTCATTAGCATAGTTTCTGACATCATGAATTACCTGCATAGGGTTGAGTGCTTTGCCAGATTCATATGCAGGACATACATCCTGGCAGCGCGCACAGGAGGTACACGACCACCCGTCAATCAATTGCCTCCAGGTATACTGGGTGTAGGAACTGACACCGAATGAGTCTATGTCAAGCTCATCAAGAGGTACAGCTTTGCCATTTTCGCCAACTGCCAGTGGACGCATCCTCCCCATTGGCCCAGTATCATGGAAGAATACATTTGGAACAGCCATTACCAAGTGCATGTGCTTAGAAAGTGGAATGAGGAATAAAAATATGGAAATTGCAAGCATATGTGCCCAATATGCCAAAATCACAGTTCCATCAGAAACCCCTGTCTCATAGACAAAGTGGCCTATTGGCTCCCAAAAACTGTCCGGATCATCATTCGACTCTACAATGAACGAGGTAGTGGTGATTGTAAGTATTAGGAAAAGTATGAGATTTCCCTCAAGCTGAGATTTCCCTTTCAGTTTTTCCGGAGTGAAAATTACACGCCTCACCAAGGCCCCCGTGCAACCAATTAGTGCCATCAAATAACCCAGCTCAACCATCCCATTCCAAGGTCCTTTCAGAATTCCTGGGAGAAATTCTCTCGAGAACGCATTAGCCGTCGCCAAATCAAACATATCAGTTGCTAACATCAGGAAACCCCAGAACATCAGAACATGCATTGTCCCAGCGACCCTGTCCCTGAGGACCTTCTTCTGACCCAACCATCCAACAATGAACTCCCTTATCCTAATGCCCCAGGAATCAAATCTTCGATCCGGAGATCCAAGCAACACCAGTCTTGTAGCTTTCTGGACTTGATATGTGAAAAATCCAATTGATATCCCGCCAAGCATTAGCAGCAGGTGCCAGCCATCCAGTGGCCCATAACTCTCCAATAATGGATGTTCCAATCTTCTGCCCCCCCGGGTATCCTTTGATGGCCCACCCACGCCCATGCTTTCAAATAAATCGCCGACAATGAAACCCAACACTCATTGCTTTTGTGCACAACGGTGCTGCATGACAAGTGCCTTCGCGCCGGGCAAATGTATTCTTTTCGGCGAACATGCTGTGGTTTTTGGGCATCCTGCCGTAGCAGTTGCCATTGATCAAGGGGTCAGGGTCTCAGTAACTGAGTCAGAGGATTGGTTTTTAGAGGGTAAAAAATTCCAGAAACGCCGCCATCCTCACATATCACACATTCTAGAAAATGTGTTCCAATATGATGGCCCCCCCCTCTGTATAGATGTTCACAGCTCTTTGTTCTCAGCCGCAGGAATGGGATCTTCTGCCGCCCTCTCAAACGCATTGGCAGCAGCAATTCAGAGTCATTTGCTACCCGATGAACCACTGGATAGGATAAGCTTGGCCAAAATCGCCCATTCCGCCGAGGCAAATGCACAGAAGGGACGTGCTAGTCCGACTGACACTGCTACCAGTGCACTTGGGGGGTGCATAGTGGTCTCAGAGAAGCAAGTAGATGGAACTAGGCATGTATTCGACACCAAATTAGACACACCAGAAGGTCTTCGGAGATGGACAGTTAGTGCGGTGGACATCCCGAGTGATGTAGAAGAATCATGGCTGGTAATTGGCTACACAGGAAAGGGGTCTTCTACTGGATCGATGGTCGCCAAGGTCGCTGACTTGGTTTCGAGAAATCCCGGAAAGATGGACCAATTACGAATGATTGGCCAAATTACCAAAGCTGGTTTAACCGCACTCTCCGCAGGAAATCTAGAGGCCCTAGGCATGGCAATGGACACGTGTCACCAGAGACTACAGGATCTGGAGGTTAGTAACAACAAGCTCGATATGCTCGTATTGGCAGCTAGGCCACATTCTCTAGGGGCAAAAATGACCGGCGCGGGTGGTGGTGGATGCATGATCGCCCTGACCAGGGATCCAAAGAGGACATCAGAGGCAATCGAGGTAGCAGGAGGGACCCCATTGATTTCTAGATTAGGCTCGAATGGGGTGAGTTTGGTATAACTAATGCCATAGTTTTTTTAAATGGCTTTTATAAACAAATCAACAGTCGAGGGCCCATGCTAAGTGATGAAGAAAGACTCACAGTAGTCAATGTTGTAGCTTCAACAAGGGTGGCGGAAGAGCTGGATTTGCCAGATATTGCAATTCAACTTAACTGCGAGTATGAGCCTGAGCAATTCCCAGGTGTGGTTTATAGGGTCGTAGAGCCAAAGCTAGCAATACTGATGTTCCGCTCCGGAAGGGCAGTTTGTACCGGTGGAAAGAATGAGGACAACATTCAGACGGGTATCGAACGGATGATTGATGATCTCAGATCGGCCGGCATCACGACTTGGGAGCTAAAGGATGTGGAAATAGAGGTACAGAACATGGTTGCCACATACTCACTTTTCTATCCTGAGGAATATGGAGAAGTCGCCAAGATGGATGATATCAATACGAAGGTAATCGATGACAATGGTGGAATTCGCGCTGCGACGGACGAAGAAGTGGAGAATGAGGACCCGCGAATTCGCGGAATTCTGAAGGGGGAGCCACTAGCCGCCCTACCGAGGAAGCTGAATCTAAACAACCTGACTTTTCACTTGCCCTTTGATAAGGTCGAGTATGAGCCTGAGCAATTCCCCGGGCTGATATATCGACTTGATTATCCTAGAGTTGTGTGCCTTATCTTCGGTAGCGGAAAGATGGTTATTACGGGCGCTAGGCACAAGGATGAGATTCTAGAGGCTGTCGAGCAGATTAAGGACGAACTCGCTGATCTTCTCTGACTAGACTAACCAATATTATTGAATGAACTGCACCTCTGGGGTTCATGCGCTCGATCCTGAATGTGCTTCTGGTGATTTTTTCCATCCTCTCTCCGGTCATCATTCACCTTTCCAGTTTTGAAAGTGAACAGCAAAACCTAGGGCAAACACAGGCCATTTCTGTCACCACGAGAAACATCAATGTCGTTGATGCACCTGAGTGGAGAATAAATGACAATTGGGTTTATGATGGCTATCTTGATGTTGCCGATTTCGTCGCCTCATCGGGTGTCACCTCGACTGCAGAGACTCTTGATGGGACTTTGGATATGACAGTGGTCGACATCTTTGAGATCAATTTGGAAGGAAACCTGAGCTTGGTTTACGAGGTCCAGTCAGTCGGCCAGTACCAATCCCCAGGTCCAATAAGCATCACAACCGACTCTGGACCGACCAATGGATGCCTATATGTCGACATGGACTCCACTGAGATAATCCGGGCATCCGATTTTGCAACCTTCAGCCAAGAGGCAACTGTTGACGTTTATTTTGATCCGTTCATCTTCGGCAGCTGCTCGTCATTTCTGAGACAATACATCGGAGTTCTTTCAGTTCTAAGCACCTATTCCCCTCCTCTGGAGAATTATGATTTCCCAATCAATGTCGGTGAATCGTGGGCTACGAGCTATTATCAAGAGACCGAGTACAGCGGATCAAGTGATTATGTCACCATCCCCGATGACTCGAGTGATTCCAACTCGACCAGCTGGCAAGTAGTAAGCCAAGGGTCCTCGGGTGTTTCTTATCCCGGTTGCCAGCAGTCGTACAACATTTCCAATTTCGATGATGATGGGGAATTGATAGGTTTTAATTGGTACTGCCCAGAGATTAGGGGCAACATCAAGAGCAATTTCATTCAGAGTTTTGGTTTTACAGCAGTACATGAGCTAACCTCATACTCGCCAGCTACTAGGGACGTTGAGTTGTCAGTGGAGTTGGAATACCCTCTTTCCCCTGTCGGAATTCCGATTTCTGTCTGGGTGCAAGCATCCGACCAAGGACAACCAAAGGACAATACAATGATTCAATTGCGTTATGAATCGTATTTGGTCCCCGGAACTGGCTTGCAATTCTTCCAGAACTATACTACTGATTCCAGCGGCATGTTCCATGCAACAATTAACTCGGGTAACTCTCCAGACGATACATTCGGCCCAGGCGAGCTTGGTAGCCATGGCATAATCGCGTGGATTCAAAATGAAAGTATCATTGGTATCGGTTCTCTGATCATTGACCCCGATGTCCATGAAATTGATTTGATCACTGTTTCAGAGGGCGTCTCGGTAACAAGGATCAGGGACGGTATTCCCCTAACCCTCGATCCAATGGTGGGATACAATGCAATTTCCGGTGACGACATCGTCTTCTCCGTCCCAGTCTTGAATCGAGGCCTGCTGCAATCCCCAGCTTCTGAGCTATCCATATTGACTCCCTTTGGCACAACAATTAATGGCATGGTCCCACCCTTGGGTAGCCTCCAGGAAGCAAGAATTGAGGTCAATTGGACCGTCCCAGAAGATCACCCTTACGGGGACGTCACTCTTCTGTTCACCGTTGACCCAGAAGGGGAAATTACTGAAGATGGTAATCGCTCAAACAATGTCGGAATGTCAAGACTTTACATAGGTGCCAAACCTATCCCCTCATTGTTATTCCAAAATGAAATTATGACAAATGACCGGGTTTTCATTGATGCATCCGGGTCCAATGACCCCGATGGTGGCACGTTGGAGTGTCACTTCGCTCTCGAAAATCCTGATACAACATTCTCGAACTTCATAGACGATGACTGCGCCTTCGAATTCGAATGGTACGATGATGGAGAATTTGAAGTCTCGCTGATAATTATTGATGACGAGAACGATCAGACAAACATTTCTAGCTTCGTGACGGTAAACAACAGACCACCGGAGGTCAATCTCACTGTAGAAGCCAGTGAGGTAACCGTCACCACTCCAATTACATTCACGATTTCCAATGTTAGTGATGATGACACACAGAACCCATCGGCCCCTGTTGACATCTTGTGGGACAAGGAGTGCAACCAAGGACGAGTAGGTTTGGAATGTACAATCACCCCTCTGTTGGAAGGGCCACTAACTGTAGGAGTAATTGTCACGGACGATGATGGTGCAACGACCTACTCCTCAATCACCATTAACTCCACAAATTTAGACCCACACAGCCTAATTGCCGAAGTCTGGCTCTATCAAGAAAGACTCTCGAAGGACAATAGGGGGGCATATGTGGTCAATGAGAATGATACAATCACACTAATGGGCCAAGCGGAAGACTCAATCAATGATATCAACTCATTAGTTCATTTATGGAAACCAGATGCAGAGAATTTCCCAGATTTGAATCAATCAAGCATCGGACCTACAAGCATAACCAATCATACTTACAACAATTCTGGTTTACAGCTTGCCACATTGTTGGTCTCCGACAACGATCAGGCCAGCACCGATCTCTTGGTGATTCCAATAGAGGTTCGAAATATCCCTCCGAACATCCTTCCAGTAGGTGATCTCGGACCATTACAGGAGGATGAGCAGTTCTCAATTGAAGTTACGGTCGAAGACACCGCGAATGATATCACTTCCCTAATCCATTGCTTCGACCTAGATCCAACCTCGGATACTGATATTGATGGAAACACGTCAAATGATTGCGACGTCCCCTCCAATAAGCTTACTCATTTCTGGCCCGATGCCTCCAAATCTCCTGAATACATAGTATTTCATGTGAAGGACGACGATGGCGATGGGGACTCCACTGAGATTAAGCTTGAGGTTTTCAATGCCCCGCCAACCGCGCTAGCCTCATGTAGCATCTCTGAACCAAAGGAAGGCGAACCAATAGTCTTGACAGCGAACGGAACCATGGACTCTTCAGCAGACATGGACTCGTTGACATTCCACTGGGATATTGATACGAGTTTCGACTCCGATGGCGATGGAGATCCAGAAAATGATGTCGACATGCAAGGGCGGTGGATTGAGTTCGATTACTCATCAAGCGGTTTGAAGGAAGTAAAATTAACAGTTATGGACGAGGACTCAAGTCATTCAGTACTGATGGAAATAGAAGTTACCGAAAAACCTAACAACATCGTGGGCACGGTTAAATCCAATATTCTCCCAATCCTATTCTTTGTCGCATTCGTACTTGGTTTCATAATTAATTTTCGCATGTCGGCAAAATTGGACAGCAAAATCACTCACATCGGAAACTCTGAATCAAGGGAAGTCGAATCTGTAAATGTTGCTAGTCCGTCATCGGCAACGCAAGGGGAACCCGAAAACCCACTTCTAATCGATGAAGATATCGAAGCACTCTTTGAGTAGCAACTCTCGGACGGCACATGGTCAACCTATTCCGCTTGCTGGGATTGCCAAATCCTAACTCGGCCGAGAGAAAAAGATCCTCACTCGGAAAATTGTTTGTAGATCCCGGGCCCAAGCCTGGAAACAAGTTTCACGATTTGGGCGAGTTGAGATGGGCCGAAAGAACAGGTAGGATGACTCAAAGACCGTCTCGTAGGGTTATCTACATCAAGCCAGATGAGCTTCATAGAGTCCCCTTAGAGGGATTAGAGCAGAATCTGTCATTAGGGGATATGGCTATAATCGATCTTTCCCAACTTAACCACATGCCCAGCCAGCAATCAGTTTGTGCACGAAGAGTACAGGACTTGGGCAATGCATCTAGGCTCCCCATATTTGCACTCAATGAGGACGATACGCTATTGATGATTGCAGGAGCGATGATGAGGGTCGATACTCACAAACATAGACTTGGATCCGAAGCTCCAACTCCTCTAATCAATGAGGGGGCAATCAATCATGACCTCAATTGAGCCATGAGTCCAAATCTCCTGACATTACTTCCTTGATTGCGTGCTCTGTGAAATCCCTGTAGGCAGTCCACTTGGCAATCTCAGCCTCATCATCTCCTCTTCCTCTCTTTCGTTCTATTGATTCATTTGCATAGACTACACACTTCTCCAAGAAGGCAGCGATAAATTTCCTCCTATCTTCATTGTCCATCTTTCACACCTGAAGAAATTCCACTAGGGCCTCTACGTGACCCTTGGCCCTGACACCGTAACCAACCCACTCTAATTCCCCCTTATTGCTGATTACGAACGTCGATCTCAGAGTTCCCATGTAGGTCTTTCCATACATGTTCTTCTCCCTCCAGGTTCCGTATAACTCGTGCAATACTGCATCCTCGTCAACAATCAAATCGAAGGGCAGGCCATTCTTCTCTATGAATTTCTGATGCGATTTAGCACCATCTGTTGAAACACCCAGTACTCTCCATCCACTTCCGGTCAGCCTGCCAAAATTGTCTCGAAAATCGCATGCCTGAGTTGTACAGCCAGGTGTACTATCTCTGGGGTAGAAATATAGTATCACACCATTCCCACCAGATATTATTTCGGATAACTCTACTCCCCCCCCATCCGAAATCATCGCTTCAAATTCCGGTGCAGAATCACCAACTTCCAATTGTACGCGTGTCATGTGTATCCCGTATTGCCACTCACTCATCAAGCCTACCATTATTCGATAAATGCACTTAGTTTGACTGAGCTAGGCCTAGCAGGCGGTTCACTGAAGCCAAAGCAGGCAGTAGCTTGTAAATTAGTCATTTCACCTAGGTTCCTTCCCTCAAATATTGCGTCAGCCCCATTCAACCTAGCAATTCCCCTGACTGAGTACCATTCCTTCCTACCGTCCTTGGTTCTTCCGTATGTCTTACTACCAAAAACGACCCTTCCTATGGGACCCTCAATAATTCGAGTGAACCACAGTGGTCTCCAGAAAGGTAGTAGGAGTGAAAACCCCCATTCCATCCTAACTTGAAGGTCACCGGCTTTAACAGAAACCTTTTTTCTTCCCCTAAGTACTTTGATTTCAACAACCCTAACCTCTTCAAAGTCGTAAATTTCGGAGACGAATTCAGCATGGGCCTCTGAGGGAGAGAGAAGAATCCTTCTCCCATTGGGCTTGGCCCACATTACATTGGTGAACTCGCCTAGGGGTGAGGTCATCCAATCGCCGATGACCACCCTATCCCCTCCCGAAAATCCAGAAGATGAAATCCTCCCCTTGAAAATATCCAAAATTATGCACCCATTTCTTGAGAAATACGCTTCTTCGTAGCAGCCCAGGAGCAAATTGGACAGGTCCTGAGGTCATGCCTCAGTGCAGGACAATATTCCCTCCCAAAGAAGATAATTTGGAGGTGTCTTCTGTTCCACGATTCCTCTGGAAATACTGCCTTCAGATCCCTCTCAGTCTTTTTAACGTTGGAACCATCAGAAATCCCCCATCTAGATGCTAGCCTGTGGATATGCGTATCAACGGGGAACGCCGGAATTCCGAAAGCTTGGGACATCACCACCCCTGCAGTTTTGTGACCAACCCCTGCAAGCGACTCCAGGAAGTCCCAATCAGGATCCAATTCGCCACCGTTTTCCAAAATTTGCCCTGCCATCCTCTTCAGGTTTCTCGCCTTTGTCGGAGCTAAACCTATTTCCCTGATCATCCTCTGAATCACCCCCACCTCCAATGCTGCCATCTTTTTCGGTGAATCTGCAATCTCAAATAGTCCCGGTGTAACTTCATTCACTTTCTTGTCAGTAGTTTGCGCTGAAAGCATCACAGCCACAAGAAGGGTGTATGGGTCTGAATGCGTCAGTGGAATAGGGGTCTCTGGGTATAGCTCGTCCAACCTCTCTCCAATTTTCTCAGCCTTTTCTACCCGGCGCAATCTTACGCACCCCCGTGCTCCCCCTCAAAATCCCTCATTCCAATCAGAAATCCAGCAACCACACAACCAAAGAATGGAGCGTAGCAGGCCAAAAAGAGCCCACTACTCCATTCTTCCGGACTCCCGCTAATTACCCACCCCATTAGTGAAAGGAATACTCCCGGGATCCCCGCTAGAAACGCGAAAACTATGGCACGTCCAACTCCCATAATGCCCGCTTCGGGACTACTCAGATGAAGTTTGTTTAGGTCCCTAGCAACTCTTCCATCTCATGACCTGTTTTGGTGTTCAGTACATCACTAGCTTCAAGCCACCCCTTTCTTGCTATTTGAGTGCCATACCAAACATCTTTCAGGCCCAATACATCATGTGCATCCGGATTGATGCAAACCGGAACTCCCTGCTGTTTGGCAAACTTGCAATATTTCCAGTCAAGATCCAGTCTGTAAGGGGAAGCGTTAATTTCAACCGCCTTCAATTCTCCTTCGGCATTGAGTTCACCCATTCTCCTAAGCACTGTATGCAAGTCAACAGGAAAACCTTCTCTGCCCTGCAGGATTCTTCCAGTCGGATGTCCTAGGATGGTGAATGTTGGATCCTCAATTGCGGTGATTAGTGCCTGAGTGTTTACCAATTCATCTCTGCCACGCCAGCTTCCTAGTCCATGCACACTTCCGATTACATGGGTAAGCGAATTACGAATATGGCCAGGATAGTCCAAGCTCCCATCAGGCATTATATCGCACTCTGAACCATGGAAAAGTCTGAAATTAGATTTTTCATCAGCCCATTTTTCATTATATTCCCTTATCTTTCTTCCTTGCCCAATAAGCTCATCTGAAGGAACGCCTATCTGCCGGCCACCGATGTTTAGAGCCTGAGAATGATCCGCTATTCCGAGGTATTCCCATCCCATTGCGATCGCCCCATTAGCCATCTCCTCAAGACTTGCTGTACCATCAGACGCAGTTGTGTGGTTGTGCAATGCCCCTCTGAGGTCACCCGGGGAAAGTAATTTTGGAAGTGCGCTTTCAGTGGCAGCCTCAATCTCACCCATGTCCTCACGTAGTTCAGGGGGAACGAATTCCATACCAAGTAATCTGTAGATGTCAGCCTCTTCTTTACAATCTAGGGTGTGTCTAGCTGCCTCTCTACCGACTTCATCCCCAGCAGCCTCCTCTGGGAATAAGCCAAATTCATTGAGCCTCAATCCTTTTTCGATTGCAGCCTGCCTCATTCGAATGTTGTGCTCCTTGGAACCCGTGAAATATGCCAATGTGAATGGAAAACCCTCGGGTACGACTATCCTAACTTGTGCATCTATTGTTGCATCACTGCTACGCTCTGAAAGCGCTTCTGCAAGACCAGCATCCATTGAACCATCACCAAATGCAGCTCCAAGTAATTCCTGTTCTAAAATCAAACTCACTTTCGATTCGCCATACCCCTTTACCTCAGCAATACCTGGCAGAGATAGTATATTCTGGATAATTTCCGCATGTTTCTCCAACTCTGCCCCTACGACAATGTCCAAGTCCCCAATAGTCTCCCTCTTCCTCCTAGCGCTACCTGCTAACTCTGTCTTTATCACCCCCGGAATCAATGCCATCCGCTCTTCCAGAGCCTTACCATATAGGAGGCCGACATCCATCCTGCTTCGCCCTTGGTATCTCCGAAAAAGATCAACCCCTTCGAGATATTTCTGCTCACTCTTCTTCCCAAATCCCGATAGAGGCGCAATAAACCCCTCCTCACAAGCCTTCCTAAGTGAATCCACAGAGTCAATCCCCAGTTTATCATAGAGGGTCTTAGCCCTTTTCGGTCCAAGACCTGGAATCCCTATCATTTCGATGAGACCTGATGGGATCTTATCGTAAAGTTCAGACAAACCACCCCAAGTTCCCTCAAGAACTGCTTCAGTAATGAGTCCCCCGATCCCCTTCCCTATGCCTTTGATTTCCGTTAACCTGCCCTCCATTACTACTTCTAGCAGGCTTTCCTCCAGTGATGCAAGTGTCCGACTTGCGTTTTGATATGAAATTACACGGAATCGATTCGCTCCGTCAAGCTCTAGGAGAACAGCAACTTGCTCAAGAACCGTAACTATCTGAGATTTTGTAGCAAAGGGTGGGCCCCTTTCACGGGCTTTTGGTAGGTTCCATCTCTTGCCACCTGCCACAACCTAAACGAGAGGGTGTCGGCCTTGACTCTAACGGGCATCTTGAGCCGTCCAGTTGGCTAAAATTGCCGTTTGTGCAACGGACAACAAGGCCGCCCACCAAACCCAAATTGGCATCCCAAGGGCCACAATCTTGCCATTTTCCCACCACCAAAAGTCCTGAGCCAGAGCAAAAACAATCACTAAGCCAATCATGGGTTTGGGAAAGCTATTCCTATCGAAAACGACTCCCAATATTTCCGAATCATCGGAGAAGATAAATTGTGAGACGAATAGGGCAATAGTGGAACTAATCAATGCTGGTATTACAACTGTGGGCATTGCTGCGCCAACCGGTCTGATCCACCATCCATCGAAAGCCTCCGGGTAGAAAACCGCCAGCATAACCACGGCTTCTCCGATTAGAACTGAGGAAATTACCGCCCTTCCTTCCAATGAACCGGTCCTAATTGCCACAAATACCGATGGAAACATCACTGCGTACATCGAAAAAGCAAGTAGCCCTAGATTCAATATTGACAGTTCGGACCAAAGCGAAAGTCCCAGACCAAAAAGGGCCAGTGCCGTGATTATGACCTCCCTGCTGACTACTGTGGACAGCTCTTCCCTATTCATCAGATCGCGTGTGACTAGTGATCCAGTTGCCAGCAGCTGCGAGTCCATTGTAGACATCAATGCGGCCAATCCAGCCACTAGGACTAGGCCACCAATCCACTCGCCCCCTGCGTCGATTACTAGGTTTGGAAGTATGTTATCCGAGTCAACCAAGTTCGGATATTCTAGATGCCCCATCGTTCCAATCAGTATTGGGGGTAGGAAAGCCAACCACGCAACAATCGGGTAGAAAGTTGCCATTCTCCCAATCGATAGATCACTATCAGCTGCACACAATCTCTGGAAAAGCTGTGGAAACATCGGATCAGCGAAAATCCAAAGCAACATAGTGCTCGTCCAAATCAACATCGTGTAGTTTTCTTCTCTTTCAAGAAGTCGTGACGTAGAATCAGAGGCAGAAATCTCCTCCATCGCAGTCCCCAGACCCCCCAAATGGCCGATGACCATTGCCAATCCAAGCCACAGTAGGAGGAGGGCGATTGCCCCTTGTGCAATATCAGTCCTGACTACGGCTTTGAGCCCACCACTTAGTGTATAGCCAATTACTAGTAATGTAACAAGAACCGAACCCACCCATTCAGGCCCGCCGAAAAGGGCTGAAACCACTATACCCGCAGCTCTGGGTTGTAAAGCCAGGTAGGGTATGGTGGCAATGATAAGTATGGCTGCCATTGTTAATTGGGCATTCCGTGAACCGGTTTGCCCCTTGATTATTTCAGGGGCCGTCATAGCTCCATGCTCCAGAGACAGGTTTCGGACCCTCTTCCCAATCAAATACATTGAAACTGACATGAAGCCAGTGCCGAATGCCATAATGGGCAAGAATGACAATCCAATCCGGTATGCAGCACCACTCGAACCGTAAACTGTGAATGCACTGAAGTTCGTGGCCGCCATTGTGATTAGAAGAACAAACCCGGAAATCCCCCTACTTGCTAGATAGTAAGACTCATCATCACCGTTGAAGTCTCTCCTAGCCCATACTGCGAATAGAATCATTGCGGCAATGTATGCCATAATAATAATCCAAGCAGGAGTCATGGTTCTTCCACGGGGAATGGCATATTATGATGTCTGTAAAGGGGGAGTTTCTTACCATGGAAACTTGTAAACCCAAATCATGAAGTCATTGACAATACATTGAATTCCCAGCATTATCGCTCCGACAATCATTATTCCTGATCCATCAATTCCATCTTGGTAGGCGCCATAGGCCAGTAAGCCCAGCATAACATTTCCAACTGAAGTAAGGAATAAGACCCCAATCACAAGTATGGAAGTCCATGAGTAGTCGTTTCCAATGTGAAGAATCGTGCTTTCAATCCAGAGTGCAGATGGAATCAAGATCAATGCATAGGCCAGCAATAGTCTGGATGCCCCCTTATCATCCGACTCCCTCCATGGCCACCTCAGGGAATCAATAGAGGCTCCTTCGAATTGAAAGAAAACTATGTACCAGTAAACAAGGAAACCAATGGCAGCGATGAACATGAACGGGACAATGTAGGTCTGCCAAGACTCAGGAACTCCGCCCCATAGATCAGAGGGCTTCTCGGCATGCGATAATCCATATGCATATGAGACGAGAACCAATGGTCCGAAAATGAAGGTAAAGGTTAGGACCAGTTGACGCGTCACTTCCATGAACACCGCAAGGAACACCCCATCATAAAATCAAAGCCATCTACCCTTCATTCATGCGGAAAAATGAGATTATACTGTCTCTGATAGGAAAGCAACCGAAAGAAGATTAATCAAAACCCAATGAGGAATCCATGCAAAGATGCGGAGTCGACGAGGTCTCGGCAGCACTACAGTCGGAGGAAGTAACCCTAGTACTCTTCCTACGAGACTCGTCAGATCCGGACGCAATCAATCTCCGGAAGTTGGCCGAGGAAATGGGAATAACAGTCCGCGAGTCATCTAGAAGAGATATGTGGAGGATGGCCCGTCTAAATGACGATCAGAACCCTCCTCCAATACTGGCTCTAGTGGGCCGCGATCCCGATGTTAGTGTTAACCAGATTCTTTCTTCCGGCGGCATCTCATGGCTTCTCGCCGGAGCTCGCTATCCGGTCAATATCGGATTCACAATTAGGACTGCAGAGGTCAGTGGGGCCAGAGCTGTGTTTGTGGACGGGACACTAACTCACTCTGAGAAGAAATCTGCCAAGAGGGCATCCATGAAGGCGCATCGATTCATGCCGGTCCATTGGGTGGATGGCAACGAGCTCGTTAGCATGGCAAAGGAAGCCAGATTCAGGATTATTTCGCTTGAGGACAGCGGCGATGTCGGGCCATGGGATGTAGATTTGACTGGCAACGTTCTGTTAGTTGTGGGCGGCGAACACGATGGAATCCCCGATTCAATCTTGGAAATTTCCGATTCAATCATCAGAGTTCCAATGTCAGGTTTTGTCCCTTCTTACAATCTTCAGGCACCCATGGCAGTGGTAGCAGCCGAAGCTTTGCGTCAGAGTGGCTTATAGGCTAGAAAAACCCATCAAGCTCTCTACTAATTATCATTCTCTGGATTTGACTTGTACCCTCAAAAATCTGGTAGATCTTCGCCCCGCGCATCCTACGTGCCACAGGATATTCCTCAGAGTAACCGTATCCGCCCAGTACTTGAACCGCGTCAGTAGTTACCTCCATACAGATATCGGCTGCGAATCTCTTGGCATGTGCTGCCTTGAGAGTCGCACTTTCTCCAGAGTCAAGCGCATTCGCCGCACTGAATGTCAATAACCTAGCAGCTTCTATCTTTGTGGCCATATCAGCTAGCATGAATGAGATTGATTGATGCTTAGAAATTGGTTTTCCGAAAGTACGCCTTTGCTTGGCATAAGTCCACGCCTCCTCCATCGCACCCCTGGCATTACCGACGGCCGCCGCGGCGACCGCAGGCCTTGAATGATCGAAAGCCCTCATCGCATTCAACCACCCCCCGTTCTCTACACCGCCAACTAGGTTCGACTCTGGGACTCTGACGTCTTTGAAACTGACCCCTCTGGTGTCCGAACATCTCTGACCCATATTCGCCTCCTTTTTCCCTAGCTCTATGCCACGAGTGTCCGAATCTACGATGAAACCACTCAAGCCCCCGTATCCTGCAGATCTATCCGTGTAAGCTAGCACAAAGAACCAGTCTGCATAACCCGCACCCGATATCCATGCCTTGTTCCCGTTGATGACGTATTCATCACCTTCCTTTTTCGCCTCTGTTTTTAGTGATTGAACATCAGAACCAGCATCCGGCTCTGTAACGCAATAAGCTGCAAGCTTTCCCTCAGCAGTTCTTCCGAGGTACTCTTTCTTCTGTTCCTCTGTACCGCCTGTCAGGATTGGAAATGATGCCAGTGTCGTGTGATAAGATGCAGTCCCAAATCCGGGGTCTCCTCTGGACATCTCCTCACAGATGATCATTTCATCCACTGATGACATCCCAGCACCACCGTATTTCTTGGGGATAGTGACACTCAGTAATCCCAAGTCATGGGCCTTGGTTATGGCCTCCAATGGATAAGTGCCATTCTTGTCCCATTCCTCCGCATTTGGAACGACCTCCTCATTGCAGAACTCTCTAGTCATATCACGAATCATCTCCTGTTCTTCGCTCAGCCGAAAGTCAACCATGAGCTATCCAATGAATGGCACCTTACAAATTCTTTCTTTTTCTATCCAATCGATTCAAGAATACACCAAACCACACGATTCTTTAGTTGGACCCCATGGGCTGCATGAGTGTCAATGAACGATAACAAACTCGCTTCAGAGTATAGAAAAATTAGGTCGCCGGTTTGGTTCCGACTCTGGTCATTCTGGAAGTTTCCCGCTTCTCGTTTCGTAGGACTGAGAATCGATCGACTTGATGATGAGTCTTGCATCGTTTCCATTCCTGGTGGTTGGAGGTCTCAGAATCCCTTCAACAGTATGTATTGGGCAGTTCAGGGCATGGGTGCCGAACTAGCAACTGCAGGAGTCCCTCTCGCCATTGTTCGCTCAATGCCAGAAAGTGTACGCACTCTCGTGGCCAGCCAAGAGGCGAAATTCATAAAGAAAGCCAAAGGCAGGATCTCCTTCACTTGCAATAACGGCATTCTCGCCAGATCTGCCATTGAGGAGAGTTTGGAAACCGGGAAGTCGGTAAATGCCGATATTACAGCTGTAGGGCAAGATCCCTCGGGTGAAGTGGTCTCGGAATGGGTCTTTAATTGGAATTTCTTGGCGAGGAAGGGAGATTGAGAAAAATGGTGACTACAAGGCTGACCGAACATGCTGGTGTGGAGTACCCGATAATTTGCGGAGCGATGTACCCCTGCTCAAACCCAGAGTTGATCGCCGCCGCCGCCAATGGCGGAGGCATCTCTATAGTCCAACCAGTTTCTCTGACTATGGTGCATGGTTTTGATGAACCCAACCTAAACAAGGGTCTAATAAATGGAATCCGGCACATTAGATCGCTAACAGACAAACCGATTGGATTCAATGCCCTAATTGAGAAGGGAAATAACAAATATTTGGAAAGAATGTCCCAGTGGATAGACATAGCAATGGACGAAGGAATACGCTTTTTCGTCACATCTCTGGGTAAACCGGATTGGGTATGTGACCGGGTTCACTCAAGGGGCGGATTTGTCTACCATGACGTGACCAATATGACTCATGCCACCAAGGGAATGGACTGTGGTGTCGATGGCCTTATTTGTGTCAATGACCGAGCTGGAGGTCATTTGGGAAATGAGAGTATGGAGAAACTTCACAATGAGATGAGTGAATTGGGGATTCCGTTGATCTGCGCCGGGGGGATAGGGAGTGAGAAGGAGTTGAATCATGCCCTAGATTTGGGTTATGACGGCGTACAGATGGGAACCCGATTCATTGCTACCACGGAGTGCTCAATGCCGGACGAATACAAGGAAGCAATAGTCAGTTCAAGAGAGGAAGACATAGATTGGACAGTCAAACTGACTGGCGTCCCCGTTTCAGTAATCAAGACCCCGTCTTACAAAAGGGAAAATAACTGGATCGTCAGGACACTTCTATCCGGGAGGTTCAAGCATAGAACTAGGTGGATTCTCAACATACTGTCATTCAGGAGGTGGCGCAAGATGTCAAAGGGTAATAGATCAAACACAGATTTCTGGTCAGCAGGAAAGAGTGTAGAGACGATAAATAGCATAGATTCTGCAACTTCGATAATGAGTGCCCTAGGAAACTCCATCAAATCTGAAAAGCAGTAACTCGAGGCAATCATCTAGAAAAGTTGCGGCCATTTACTTTTGATTGCACTGAAAATCCTTCTAGAAATAACCATCGAAGATAGAAGGAACAAAATCGGAAACCACGATGGTGTTCCGTCATTCGTAGCGAGGAAGAAAGTTACGATCAAAATCCCCAAACCATAAATCGCCCGGAAAATGGAGAAAATGATGAAAGATCTGAAGGCCGCACTACCCATAATCCTCTCCTTAATCGTAACTCCTTCTTTTTCTGACATTTCGTACATTCCCTTGCCCTATACGCCACTGTCCCATAATTATCGGTATAACCAATTTCCTACTGCCGAGGTATCCTCTAGCGTCGCATTGAAGGGGTTAACCTTCAACCCGAATACATGAAGATACCACAGGAGCTCCAATCAATGCTTCGCGGAGCAATGGGTCCGACTAAGCAAAAAGCTTCCCGTTTAGTTGTCGATCTCGCCTCAACTGCAGGTGCATCCGAATTTATCCGAGTCCAACAGGCCCATGTCTCCGGAGTTAGCGTAATCACAGGGGGGCATGGCCTCAGAAGGTTTCTTTCGGATATTTCTAGCGATCCAGACGGTTCAGTCTCAATTCCCACCACTCTGAATTCTGCTGGATGCGATCGTGAGAAGATGGATGAAATGGGAATCGACCACCCCGACTTCCTTGAGCAGCAATTTGAGATCATTAGCTCATACTCCAAGCTTGGGATAAATGCAATCTTATCTTGCACGCCATATGATAGGGGTGAGGAATTGGACACTGGCGTCGGATCATGGTCAGAGTCAAACGCTGTTTGCTTCTCAAATTCATATACCTCACTAATCACAAATAGGGAGTCTGGGCTATCTGCACTAGCGACAGCAATTACCGGTTGGGCACCTAGGTGGGGTCTTCATATCGATTCCAATAGGGAGCCGAATATCCAGGTAAACGTCGAATGTGAAATGTCCGATCCAACTGATTGGAGCGTCCTTGGTGATTGGATAGGGAAAAATATCAGCCCCGATTGGAATCTTCCTTGGGGTCCCATGCCCAAAATTTCAGGTCTCCCCGAAGCTACATTTGAGATGCGGAAGGCACTTACTGCTTCAGCAGCAAACTACGGCTGCCCAATGCTTTGGATAGACGGCCAAACCTCGAACTCTCCCGAGGGTGTAGTTTTCGAAGGAACCATGACATTCACCAGTGATGATCTGAACCAGCGCTACAGAGAACTTGCACCCAAGGGAAAGGTGGACCTAGTAGTAATCGGCTGCCCGCAGGCTAGCGTTGGAGAAGCTAGGGCCGCCGCAGCGGCAGTTAGGGCAAGGATGGAGCTGGGCGAGAGGATTCGGAACCAGAGATTATGGGTTTTCATGAGTTCTCACAACTATGACCTAATCCAATTAGATGGGACATTGGACATCCTGGAAGAAGCAGGGACCTTGGTACTCAAGGACACATGCCCTGAGGTAACGCCTTACAACCGTTCACGATTCAACCACTTACTGACAAACTCTCTGAAAGCCGAACACTACCTTAAGAGTGGGTTGAATAGGATGCCGACGAGCGTCACCAAGATCGATGAGTGTATTGCCCACGCTTTTGACGGGTCACTGATTCAGGGAGCGGTGCCGAGCTTAGGGCAATCAGAAGTCAGAACAACGCATTCTTCTAAATCATACAAGGACGGTGAATTCTCAACCTCCGGTTTTGGTATTCCAAGCCAGAATAGCTGGTCAGTGAGTGGCAGGGCACTAGTAACAGACATCCCAATTACATACCTGGGATACGTAAATAGGGACTCGGGAACAATCGAGGAGCCCGGCCATCCCTTAGACGGCCTGTCCATAGAGGATACAGTTCTGATTTACCCAAAGGGCTCTGGATCGACAGTTGCCCCATTCGTCCTAATGGGCCTAATCTACGAGGGGAAGGGGCCCAAGGCAATAGTGAACCGAGATGTTTGCCCCCTAACCCTACCCGCAGCTTCACTTCTTGACGTTCCTTATGCTCATGGTTTCAAGGAAGATCCGACACTGGAAATCAACTCTGGTGACTTAGTTTCCCTAACTTTAGCAGACGGCTCTGTTTCACTTACCATCGATTCCCGCACTACCGAGGTTTGATGTTCCTCACTCCCTGCAAGGCCCATGGCCGCACCATCGGAACCTGAGCCGTGCCGCGATCAAGATCTCGGCCTCTTTGAGATTATGAAAAGGGACGGATTAGCTAGAATAGGTAGATTCCATACCAACCATGGTGCCTTCAACACTCCTGCATTACTGCCAGTGGTCAACCCAAACATTCGAACAATTAATCCACGTGAGATGTGGGAAGTTTTTGGAATAGAGGCACTGATTACCAACTCGTATGTGATCTGGAAAAACGACGATCTCAAGTCAAGCGCCCTGAAGGAAGGAATCCACTCAATGATCGATTTTCCAGGTGCAATAGTTACTGATTCCGGGACATTCCAGTCTTATGTTTATGGGGATGTCGAAGTTAATCCGCGTGAGATTGTAGCATTTCAGAGGGACATCGGAGTAGATGTTGGAACAATGCTCGATGTATTCGGCCGACCAGACATGACCCGCGAAGAGTTAGAGGCGGCAGTTGAGGAAACTTCTGAACGCTCCAAGGACTCACTAGAAGAGGCCGGTAACAACCTACTCCTAAATGGCCCGATCCAGGGTGGGCTTCATGACGATCTCAGAGCGCAGGCTGCCTATCTGATGTCCTCGAAAGATGGTGAAGTCCGAGGTTTTGCAATCCACCCCATTGGGGGCATCGTACCATTAATGGAGCAGCAGCGATACTTGGATCTGTTCAAGATTTTACTTGCGACAAAATCAGCCCTTCCTCCTGACCGCCCAGTTCATCTCTTTGGTTGCGGCCATCCAATGCTATTTCCGATGGCGATTGCCCTTGGAACCGATCTTTTTGATAGCGCCGCTTATGCAATTTTTGCAAGAGACGATCGAATACTCACTCCCGAGGGAACCGTTAAACTGGGTTCCATCCAAGAGTGGCCATTTCTTTCCAAATCACTTTTCGGAACCACTCCTGATCAAGTAAGATCCATGGAATCCGATGATCGTTGCAGGCTACTGGCCCGCCACAATCTGGAAACCACCCAAGCTGAGTTATCACGTTGCCGCGAGGCTGTGCGCAGTGGGAAGATATGGCAACTAGCCGAGCAGAGAAGCCACTGCTCACCTCAACTTAGGGAGGCATTCATATGGCTACAAGATCAGCTATTTGATCCAGATGATGGCCCTGTCGGAGGATCCGTTCTGAATCTAATAGCCTCGAGTAATCCACTCAGGGGCGGTGGGGAGCCACTTAGTGAAGATATTGAATCTAGGCCATATATCCTCCATCTTCAGGCGCTATTAGCAACAAGATGGAGGATTCCCGGATCATGGTGGGACTTGTCTACAAGTGAACCCACGAGAGTCGTTCTGATAGAGGGAGCTAAACCCCCTTGGAGAAACTCTGCACTTAGTTCAGCACTGACGGCACTGGCCGCTGAGCCAAGATCAATAGTGATGATCTCAACCCCTCTTGGACCCATCCCATTCACAATGGAAGACATCTCCCCTTGGTGCCATCTTACAGGACCAGAGGGCATATGGATGGGTATTTTCGATGATGAAGAAATTAGAGAGTTGCTCTCTGAATTCGGACTCCCAGAAATGCCGATTTATCGTACCTCATCAGAAGATTCTGCGGAAATAAATCCCGAAAAATCTACACTTATTCGAAATTGGATGGATCGGTGCTCAATTGTCGACAAGCTTTCCGTACTTTGCGCCATTCATCCTCTAGATTCCTGTAATATTACCAATATGATGACAGTCAGGAGATCGAGAACCAATCGAGTAGTGAACGTATTTTCGGATGAAAAACACATATTGTCGCCTAGACTCACTGATGGTGGAATTTCGCTGTCATTGACAGGAGCTAGGGTGATTAACAAACTCCATAGCTCCCCCGTGCCCATGTTCGGACCCAAGCATGAGGGCGAGATCTTTGCAGGAATCCCCCGAATTCACATCAGTGATGACGCAATCCCATTTGTAGGCCAGGGAAGAAATGTGGTACACGGATATGCACTTGGCGCGGATCCGCATTTAACCCCAGGACTTCCATGCTTAATCGTAGACTCCCGAGGTTCTCTAGTGGCTCATGGCACTTCTCTTTCTACTGCAGCCGATATGGAATTCATGAAGAAGGGACTAGCTGTAAAGGTCAGGGATGGTGCTCTGAAGGAGACAAATTGAGTGGAACTTTGTGGGGATTCATTCAAGTGCACCGAGACTATGTCAACACAAGCAATGGAGGTACACTAGTGGATGAAGATCAGGTTGAACCAGTAATCACGACTAAGGCATTACGAAAGATGTACGGCCCGCATCTTGCCTTGGATGACGCTACCTTGGAACTTCCCAGCGGAGCGATTGGGATCTTGGGACCAAATGGGGCTGGCAAATCCACCTTCTTCAAGTGTCTCCTGGGTTTGATTGGCGTCACTTCTGGCGAAGGCTCAGTTCTAGGCCACGACATAAGGACGGAAGGAGATATCATCCGTTCGAAGATTGGTTACATGCCAGAATATAATTCGTTAGATCCCGGACTCTTTGCAATTGATCAGGTGAGATACTGCGGAGAGTTATTGGGGATGAACTCCAAGGTCGCCATGCAAAGAGCACATGAAGTACTTGAGTACGTGGGACTCAAGGACCAACGATATAGAAAGATTGAGACCTTCAGCACGGGGATGATTCAAGCGACGAAACTCGCCTGCGCCCTTGTCCATGACCCGGAAATTCTGATATGCGACGAACCAACAAACGGACTCGACCGAAGGGCGCGATCATTCATGCTTCAAACCCTTAGGAGGACAGTAAAGCAGGGCAAGAGAACAGTTCTGATGAGCAGCCATGTGATGGACGACGTCCAGGAGGTGTGCGACCGAATTGTTTTGATCCACAATGGCCGAATTGTAGTGCACCGAAGCATAGGTGATCTAGTCAGTAAGGTCGAGCGCGAAATAGAGATAGTAGTCTGGGGCGGTGCAAAAAAGATGGAAGAGGCCCTGATTTCCATGGACCTAAAGACGAGGAGATTAGGCAGAGTAATACGGATAAAGCTAGAAGACGACTCAACGGTAAACCAGATCCTAGAAGCAGCTATTTCTACCGATGTCCAAGTCAGACAACTCTACGAATATGAGCCTGATTTGGAAGACGTTTTCCTTTTAATCATGGAAAAACTGGGTTCCGAGATTAAGGGGTCATCCGATTTAATTGCAATTGCCAATGGGGATGCAGAAATATGAGCTCCGAGGAAATCGACATCGGTGGCAGCCAGACGAGAATGGAAGTTGCCTTCGGAGCAGGTGATAGCGACTCCGAGGCCTCAGCAGTCGTGGCCAAGAAAGAGGCATCACTAGGGGCAATTTTCAATCAGAATTATCGCCCCTGGGAGGGTACCTTGGGACCGAGATGGATGAGAAATTATGCTATCTTCCGGCATCATGTCTACGGGCTAATCACAAGCAAGGGCCACAGGCATTACCATCCAATGGTAAGACTACTAATCCTAGTGATTTTCCTCGTTTCCCTATCCCCTATTCCCATGCTCTTTCTTTCATCCCTACTTGGGGGTGAAGATGGGAGCTTTCTGGATAAGATGTGGGGCATAAACCGCTACAACCTATGGGGGCAAGTCTTAGGATTCTTCCCTAGAAACTTATGTTTGTGGCCTCTACTAACGGCATTAGTTGTAGGGGGGATGATCTCAGACGACCGGCAAAACGGGACAAGTGCGCTATATTTCTCTCGACCCGTGACCAGGCTGGATTATACTGCGATGAAATATGTAAGCGCTGCAACCATACTTGGCTTCGTAATCGTTTTTTCGTACTTCTTGTACTACACCAGCGCCATAGTTTTCAGAAGTGAGGGATGGGCATTTCTAGAGGACACCCTACCAATATTCCTCGGGGGAGTTTTGGCAGGTTTGACCTTGGTAATCACATACACATCAATCGGCTTATCCCTCTCTAGTATCAGCCAGAGCCGATTCTTTGCAGCAATAGGATTTCTGAGTATCATTTTCGGAACAAAGCTAGTTGCATTCTTAGTCGAGTCCCAGTTTGAAACCACTTTCCTCTATATTCTTAGTCCATATGATTGCCTTGCACATATTGGCCAATACCTATTGGGGCTGCCATTGAATTACGATCATCCTTTGTCATTTTCATTTGTTTCAATAATAGTGATGAATTCTGTAGCGATAGCTTTGTTGGTCTCTCGTGTTTCTTCTCTGGAGGTGACCCGCGAGTGAACAAAAGTGAAACCCCAGCCGTCTTACTTGATAACACCTCCAAATGGTACGGCCAAGTAATCGGCCTCAATGATGTTTCACTTGCTATTGATGGCGGAGTTACCGGCATCTTGGGTCCAAATGGAGCGGGCAAGTCCACCTTATTCAAATTACTAATGGGTAGGATAAAACCAAGCCAAGGCTCTGTGAGACTTTTTGGAATCAATCCATGGGAAAACACGTCCCCTTACAGGAGGGTTGGATATGTTAGCGAATCAGAGAAGATGTACGAATGGATGACTGCGCATGACTTTGTCACCACTCTTGCCAGATTACATGGGATGACCAGAGAGCAGGCTTCTGAGAGCTCCAAACATGTCCTCGATTTTGTCGGTCTGAGTGACGTTATGCACAAAGAATTGGGGAAATATAGCAAGGGAATGCGTCAAAGGGTGAAAATTGCTCATGCATTGGTTCATGATCCCGACCTCATCATTCTGGATGAACCCCTCCATGGATGCGATCCCATTGCCAGAACTAGCATAATGAGCGTTATTAGGGAGTTGGGTAATCAAGGAAAGACAGTTCTTGTCTCAAGTCATATCCTCGAGGAAATCGAGCGAATCACCGAGCAGATTGTAATCCTACATAATGGTCGTCTTTTGGCTATTGGGAACTTACACGCAATTAGAGACCTCCTTGACAAGCATCCACACAGGATTGTCATCAATTGCGAAGATCCACGAAGTCTTGCCAGTCTTTTTGTCAGTGAGGATCCAGTCTTTGGAGTCAGTTTTCCAAGTCCAGGACGCCTCGAAATCAAAACCAATGACCTCTCTGCAGCCCACTCCCTCCTCCCCTCCTTAATTGTCAAATCAAAACAGAAAGTAACCAGTATCGAGAATCCAGATGATAATTTGGATTCACTTCTTGGTTATTTGATAGGTGGTGCTCAGTGATGGATGACAAAGGACGTGGACTTGCAGACACTGTTTGGACGAGACTCGATAGAAAGGCAGGAGCGATAGTTGAGTTGACAATTAGGCAACTCCGCAATCGAATCTCGACTTGGGTAGTACTCGGGGTGGGGGTCCTGTTGATGGTCCTTCTTCTTTCATTTTACATCGATGCAGTTAGGGAAAGCTTCGAACCGATTGATAACGATGGAGACAGTCGGGACTACGATAAAGACGGATATCCAATGGGGCAAGAGAGGAAGTATGGAACTAGTGATTTGGATGGGAACCAGTATCCAGGATCCAGCTTCCTGTCCATAGAGGGGTTCATCGATTCAAATGACAATGGGAGGTTTGTAAGTGGGAATTTCTCATGGCAAGGAGAGGCACTTTTTGAGCCCTCATGGATCGATGAAAACTACTCCGGATTTTACGAAGTATGGATGCCACCGGTGAACTGGCTGGAAGTTGAAGAGTGCCCTGGGGACGATGAATCAATTAACAATGAACAGACATGGGATTTTGCATGGGGTTCTGCCTGTCTCATCGGGGACTCCGACGATGATGGACTCAATACGTATTATGTCAGAGGTGATTGGTCAGGGGAAGGGTCAGCAACGGTTTTGGAAGAGAGATCCCTCACTTGGGGGCACATCACCGATCCAATATTCATTGAGCCTGATCCTCCAGGGCTTTATGTCGACGAAGATGGAATTGACTGCTTTAACTCGGAAGGTGAGAGGACGGTTTGTCCTGCCTCAGATCGACTATCCGGAAGCCATGGTTTCGACGATGACGGTGACTGCCTTTTCCCTAATTCCGAATCAGCAGAGAAAGATGGAGAAGCCCAACGGGACGACTCAAATCAAAATGGGATTGTTTGCGATGTCTTGTGGACCACTGATTCAGATGGAAACGAGGTCATAGGAATCAATGCCGACAATAATGTCGACGAGGATCCCAATGACGAAGAATATGCAGGAGAGATAGGGCATCGAACATTTATCATCGGTGTCGGGAAGATTGCATTCGTTTTGCTACTGGGCCTTTTCCTCCCCCTGTTCCTTGCATTAGGATTAGTTCGAGATGAAACCGAGAATGGAACTCTGCATTTGCTCCTTTCAAAACCAATCCACCGTGGAGAATTCATCCTTTACAGATTACTTGGGTACTTGACGGTCTCCGGAGGTTATGTGATCGTTCTTTCACTGATAGTTGGAATTATTACAGCTACTTTAGGCCCGGGGAATCAGATCTTCCGCTTTTCCGATCTTCCCGTATGGCTAGGAATCGGCCTAGCAACAACCTTTGTCCTTGCCGCCTATGGTGCGATCTTCAACACCATGGGGCTCATTTCTCCAAAATACGGGGTTTATGGGTGCATAGTGTTCGGGGTTTGGGAATTTGCCATGGGATTCTTCACAATCCTGAATCCTAATTGGACAGTTTCCAGCATCTCAGTAACTCACTGGGCCCTGCAGATGGTCGATGCCATAGTGCTCCTGGCATGGCCAGACACACTCCAATGGGCTGAGATGGGATCAGCTTACGGAATTAACAACGCCTTGTCCACTTTCTGGCACCCCCCCGTCCATGATTTGGGCACTCAATCGGGTTTCGTCGCGTTATTGGTCAGTTCTACGATGCTTCTGGCAATCTCTTCGACCATGGTATTCATCGGCCAATCAGTATTTGGTAAGAGGGAGATAATGTGAATAGGATTTCTCATGAGCCTGATTCATTCGGTGGTGATTTCTCTTCACTTTGGAGATTGGACATATTACCCCCCATAAATCGCCTTTCGTGGTGGTGGTATTGGGTACTGATTCTTATTCCCGACGATCAAAGACCAGGTCGATCCAAACAACTGATGACACTTTGGTCGACCAAGGAAACCGATGCAATCAGGGTAAGCGGTCACTGGTGGAGGCCTGGATCGAGGATGCATAAGGATGAATCAGGCGGTTTTGTAATCCCTGGGATGGTGTGTGCTTGGTGGTACGATGGCGAAACCATGTACGAGCCCATTCTGATGAAGGAGTGCCGAATGGCAGTTATAGACGATAAACACCCACTTTGGCCCTCTGAGGGAGAGGGGAAAGGTGCTGGGGCCATAATCCCACTATTGGGAAAAGACAATTCTTTTGGCATGCTTCCAGGAAATGAGGGCATGTGGTTGGGTCTGCAAAGCGATAAAAAATCTCAACTAAGAGGTGCACCAATTTCGTTTGAGGCTAAATTAACCCCTTGGTGGGGCCCTCCCAGCGAATTAACTTACAAAAACAATGAGATCTCTCTAGGGATGGGCTATGACATACTTCGCCTCCAAGGACTGAAGTCTTCTCTAGTTGTAGATGGGGTACAAATGATGGGGACCGCGTATTTCCAGAAGGTTACCGTCCAAGCACCATCCGTACCTTGGTTTTGGGGCATGCTGCACTTCTCAGACGGCTCTTATTTGGACTGGTTCATGCCTCACCTGACACCCCTCTCAACTTCCAAGGATGATACTCCTTGGAGGAAACGGGATGTTTTCAGAAAGCCATTGAAAACAACAGGAGTTTTTCATGATAGGATCAGGAATAGAACTGAGAATTTTTCAAGATGCGAGGTTATTTTGTCCAAATCAGGTGAAGGGATGAGGGACTCTGATGGACATCTTCTACCCGATTTCAATATCAGGGTCTGGAATGGGAGGACTAAGATCTCATTTGAAATTTTGGCCGTTAGTAGGGCTAGGTGGACTTTCGATCAACCCACGAGAGGGGGGATGGTAAGCCATCTGACCTACAATGAGTATCCTTTCAAAGTCAGAGATATTTCAATTGAAGACGAAGATGGGGTCCGAAATCTCGAGGATTACGAATGGATCCATGGCAATGCCGAGCACTCCTGGGGATTCTTACATTGACAATGGTTGCAACCCCAAATCACAGAATCAAAAGGGTATAAACTCATCAACGAAGCCATTGTCGCAGTCGATGATAGAAGTGAGCAGCTACATTGATACCTTCAAATCAGAGATAGATGAGAACTCAGTAAAGGCAGATTTCCCGGAAATCACCGAGTCCGAGACTCCAATTTGGCGTGGCAAACCATCCCTCTTGTCCATGATGGATAAGTACATTCTAGCGACAATCGTGCTCTTTATTCATCTGGCCTTTTTCTTTGGAGCTTGGCTCGACCCACCGGAGGGGGGGGGCCAGGCAAATTTCGTGTTCGCATTACTGATGTGGATAGTAAACAATACCGGTGTGGTTGGGTTTGTCCTAGCGATGCTGACCCTCACAAAACTAAATCACTATGGCAACTTCTCAACATCCGGCCGTTGGACAACAATATGGCTACTCATTTCCTCCCTCTTTCCTTTGATTTGGAAATTGATGGACATTTTTCAGTGGTTCTCGGGTTTGCTCAATTTGGGCTTCCAAAACCCACTACCATCATGGAGTTTCAGTTGGTTTCTTCCTATTGGATTCGTATCGTTCGCAATAATGGCCTCCTTCACGGTTCTATATCAAAATGCGTTTCAATACGTGATTACTAACAAGCGCATCCATTTACGAAAGAAGTTTTTGTACTTGGATTCAAACATCCACGGGATTCCATATAGTCAGGTTGAGAACCTTAAATCAGACCCATCAGTAATCGGCCGAATTTTCGGTTTTGGCAATGTTCACATCATCACATCCTCAGGAGTCGGTCTTCAATCGGAATCTACCGGGATGAGTATCGGCGTTGGTAACGATGAAGCTAATCCCTCTGTAGGCCCAATACCATCAGTCTTCGGATGGGTTTCGAAACAGAGACAGAGGTCAGTGATGGCCAAGGATCCCGCTGACTGCCTGTTCGGAATTCGGAATCCTATGGATGTTTACCGTCTAATAAACGATTTAATTGATAATGAAGCAGGATCAACTGTAGATGCACCTGTTCAGTCTGAGTAGTCAGACCTAACATCCGTACCGTTCATAATGGTGTGACCGTTCTTGCAGTTGGATAACATGACTGAGATCGACTCACTAACCAAGGCCGCACAGTGCATCACACAGGGTGACTTCATGTCAGCTATGGCCATTTTCGAGGAATATGTGGCAGCAAATCCCGATGATCCTGCTGGTTTTCATGGCTGGGCGGAGGCCGCTCTATTCGAGGTACAAGAGAATGGGAACATGGACGAGAAGGGCAATGACCGGATCAATGAGGGACAGATAGCTGCTTACTTCCGTAAGGCTTCATCCAAGGAACCAGAAAACACCGATTATTTGGCAGCTTATGCCAACGCCCTCATAGAATTTGACAGGATTCCCATGGCAATTAGGGAGTTCAAGAAGCTCAAAGAGCTAGGAGATTCTTCCACAGAGGTCGATGTTTCATTCCATCTATATGAGGCAGCTAGACTGTTGATCGATGCTATTGACCTAAAGACAAATTTCGATAGAAGTGAGGATTTTGCAAGACAATTCCTTCCGGTCTCTGTTGAGTTTGCCCTTCTTGGAATGGGATTCCCTTCAGCTGAAGAGGCCATGGAGTACCTACAAACCGAATAGGGGGGCTGACGGTTGGAAACCGACCGCTTCCTAGTCGCCTTGGGATATCACGGTAGAATGTTCCATGGCTCCCAAAGGCAGCCTGAAATCAAGACTGTCGAAGGATCGCTAATGCAAGCTCTTCGAAGACTAACTTGGTGGGGGGATGGCTGTCTTGAGATGTCAAGTAGAACCGATGCAGGAGTCAGTGCTAGGTTCAACCTAGCAAGGATCGATATCCCAACATCAGTCTCAAAACAAGCTGCATCAGAATCAATTGTAAGGGTACTCAATGACCATCTTCCAGTGGGAATGGTTGCACTGAAGATAACAAAAGCATTACCTTCTTGTAGAGTTAGGGATGCTGAATTCCGCCAGTACCTCTACCGTCTGGAAGTTGCCGAGGACTGGCCGGAAGGAGCAATGCCCGAGGCTGTTGAATCCGCATGTTCACTCTTTGTAGGTACTCATGATTTCACCAATCTCTCTAGGCCCGATGATTCCGATCCAATAAGGACTGTTGATCTATGCGTGCCATGGTTCTCAGATGATGGCAGGCCCATAGGATTCATCATCCAGGCCCGCTCTTTCATTTGGAATCAAGTCAGGAGGATTGCATCTGCGATTTCAGGAATCGCATCAGGCAGGTTGGAAATCACGGATGTTGAGAATGCCCTCAAAAACCCCGATAAAAACATCGATCTCGGCCGAGCTCCAGCACAGGGGCTCATTTTGTGGCACATCGGACATCCAGAATTTGGTGGCATAATTCCTGAATGCCTACCCGATTCCAATCACCTCTCGAAACGAACCGGGGAACTTCGGGAGTATCGGCGCTGGTTAGCAATGTCCGACTATCAGATCGCCTCAATACTTGAGAGGGAGTGGCTAATTAGACTAAATTGACCTCAATTTGCACCAATTCACCGTCTTTGCAAGGAAGACTCTCACGAAGAAACGAACCTGATATCACTTCCGCCGTACTTGAATGCCTAGTCAGGTCCGGAATTAGTACAGCACACTCTATCCATTGTAATTCATTTACTGAGATCCTTCCCTCGAAGGCAGTTGCACCTCCGAATGATCGACCATCCCTCTCAAACCCGTCAATCCTGTAAGGCGCTACATCTTCACGAGACTCCCCCTCCTCCAAACCAGCAATGATTCTCAGCATGGAATAATGCCCGATGCTTTCGCCCCTCATCTCCACATTAAGCGTACCAGGCCAAGCACTCATCCCAAGGATGTTTTTGAATTGCGTCTGATAGTGGTTCTGAGACATGAAAACATGCGCACGACCCAATCCACTTGCCACTTCCCCGCTTAATCTCACGAGTGTGCCTAGGATAGTCGATTCATAATGTTCGGTATCGATTCACAATCTGATTACCATTCCTTGCTTAGCTATTTCCCAGCCCATCTCTTCTAGCATCACCCTTTCTTCCGACAGCAAATCTAGAATCGGATTTGTATGATTGATGTGAAAGAATATTATTCGTGGATCATCAGCTTCTCTTTCCCCTATCATGCCCAAAGTTTCAGAGATCGGAGGATGGGGGACCAGTGAAAAGCCTCTACCCCTCAGTTCGTCATAATCCCAGAAAGTACCATCAATTATTGCAATGTCAACATCCAATGAACTAAACCACTGCCTAACATCCTCCATTCCATGACTTCCCAACGTCTCCCCCCAGCTATCGTGATCCGGAAGAAAAAGGACACTCTTGTCCGGTCCTTTGATGACGATACCATGAGTATCGGACTCCTCATCTCTGTGGGGGACGGGGATGAAAGTCAATTCAAATCCACAATCTGGTGTTGGCGTGAAAGGTGAATTAGGCGAAACCACCCTCTTTTCAAATGGGCCAGTGACACCTCTTCTTTCTACAACTCCAAGAACCATCTCACTGGCAAACAGAGGTATCCCCACCAATCCCATAGACTCCTTTCCAAACTGAGCCAATCCATCGATATGTCCCATGTGCGAGTGAGTCAATGAAACAGAATCTGGAATTACGGATCCACCTATGTCCAGGCTATTCGCAGTTATTCCAAGCTGTTCAGGAAGTGACCTACTAGACTCAATTATGTGCAACTTTCCATCCGATCCAATTATTGCGCAAGAAACTGGATGCAGCTTCTTCTTTGGCTCATCAAGTGCCACAATACATCTCGAACAACTACATCCTGCCTGAGGCACCCCACCATCCTGAGCAATCCCGAGTATTACCAACTCTACCGAAACCGACTCCATTAACTTGGGAGCATAGTTTTCGTCATGAACTCTCCCTATCAATCCTTTTTTTCCGATTAAGCCTTGTACACACCCCTCTTCAGATTGACATGACTGCTGATTTATCCTGGATGGCAGTTCGCAGTGAGGAGCTCAAATCAGAAGGTCTGGCATGGAACCCTCCAACATTAGAGTCAGCGAATGAACCCAAATGTGTAATAGACGGAGAGGAGATGATTATGCTATCAGCCAATAATTACCTGAATCTAACTACTCATCCAAAGGTAGTAGAGGCGTCAATTGAGGCCACTAAGAAGTATGGGGCAGGATCTGGATCAGTAAGAGCAATTGCGGGAACAATGGACATTCACCTTGAGGCAGAGAGACTTTGCGCAGAATTCAAAGGGGTAGAGTCAGCATTAATTTACTCTGCAGGCTACACTGCCAATGTAGGCTTAATTCCAACGCTTGTACGCGACTCAAAGGACCTGATCATTTCCGATGAGTTGAATCATGGTTCTATTATCGATGGAGTCCGACTAACCAAGGCATCCCGTGCAGTCTATCCACACAATGATATGGATGCACTTGAGAAGATCCTAAGGGACAATGAAGGTATCGAAAGAAAGCTAGTTATCACAGATGGGGTGTTCAGTATGGATGGCGATATCGCCCCTCTGGATGAGATAACCGATTTATCTGATGAATACGGGGCCATGACCTTCGTCGATGACTGCCATGGCGAGGGTGTACTTGGGGGGGGCAGAGGAATTGTCTCCCACTTCGGACTTCAGGGCAGAGTAACGTTCGAGATAGGATCATTTTCCAAAGCACTGGGCGTTCAAGGGGGAATGGTCGCGGGCAGTGAATTGGTCCGAACACATGCTCTGAATCATAGCCGTTCTTGGTTGCTTTCCGGTAGCCAGCCACCGGGTGTCGCTGCAGCTCAGAAGGCAGCAATTCAGGTATTAATGGATGAACCAGAGCATGTCTCAAGACTCTGGGAAAACACAGAGTACTTCCGGAACGAGCTAGACTCAATGGGTTTTGATACAGGGGCAAGTGAGACCCCAATTATCCCAGTAATGTGTGGCAGTAGCAGTAAAGCAAAGGAATTGTCTTCTTCGCTAAAGGATGATGGTGTAATGGTCGGGGCAATTGTATTTCCAATGGTCGCAAGGGGCAAGGCACGAATTAGGGCCCAGATGTCTTCAGGCCTGTCTAGAGACGATTTGGATTTTGTATTGTCTTGCTTTGAGAAATGTGGAAAGAAGTCCGGACTAATTTGAGGCGATACGTTGGAAGGTGGGAAAGAATTGGGCAATTGGCCCTTGAACTATAGTTTCCAGGTCCTGTGGGGGGACATCGATGCGCTCAATCATGTGAACCATACAGTGTTTCTGAAATGGATAGAAACTGCCCGAATGAATTATTTTTCTGATTGTGGAATCATGGAATTACTCGAAACCGATCAAAAAGGACCAATTCTGGCATCTTTGAAGATCGACTATCTTAAACCGGTTCTTTTCCCAGATTCGGTCAATATCAGAACCACAATAACAAGGATTGGAAACTCATCATTTGACATGGGTTATCGAGTGAGTAGCACGTCAAATGGCGATGTAATTGTCGCCGAGGCCACAGTCGTAGGTGTTATGGTTAATTACCAAACAGGCAGACCAACCGAAATCCCAAAGTCAATCAGAGAAAGAATCATCGAGATCGAAGGTTACAGTACCCAATGATCCGCCAATCGCCTCTTCCATTTCCCTGTCTACCACTTCTTCATCTTCTGTTGCATCCGAATAAATAGTCACTACCATCCCATCAAAAGCCCCTCTGCCATTCTGAATCCTATTCAGTATCCTCCACCGTGGTGCATATGAGAGTTGCACGTATATCGGGCCAGGGACGATAAGAAGAAACAATCCAAATCTACTAGTGTTCTCACCCAATCCAAAGAATGCCTCGAATACCAGAATTAGCAGACCAAGGAAAGGAATAGGGAAAAGATACCTACGTCTATTTTCAAGCCTTATCGGCGGTCGTTTAATTATTGATGAGATGCCTAAAGAAAAGCCCCCTAGTAATGAAGTCAGAGCCAATAATTTCAAAGATTGCCCGATCCAATTTGAAGACTCTCCGAAAATAATTCCCATTGGCAACAAAGCTGTGCTGATTAGAATTCCATAGAATCCTCCGACGAATAATGGATTGACCAATTTAAGGGGATATCGTAGGAAGATGCTGCTCAATCCTCCCCCTTCAAGCATTAGCCTGTGACTAGGATCCATCTCTGCAACCTTTTCCTGCCATCCTGTCATGAATCCATACCCCGTCATGAACCCATGTAAATTTACACTATAAACATTCATCCAAAAAGGTTCAGATTACCGGAAATGATGGAATTCTAGGATGAGCCCCCCATCGGAGGGATTATCACCAATTCATTTGTGCAAAACTCTCCAAGGATTGGCATGGCAGAGGATAGTACACTGTTTTCTATTGATGAAACACATCTAGATTCTGGGCTCAGAGGCATCCCTGTCGGCACTTGCTCAACCTCCTATGTCGATCCAAAAGAGGGCGTCCATTATGTCGGGTATCCTGTTGGCGACCTAGCCAATCTCGAGGAAGAGGATGTAATTTACTTGCTCTTCAACAAGAAACTGCCCACAAAGGAGGAATCCGTAGCTTTCAGGAAGGAATTGGCACATAGGGGCGAAGAAATCCCAACCGGGGCTCTCAGGGTTCTCGAAACATTGACCCCCGGCAGTGGTCACCCCATGGACTGGCTTTCCATTGGAATCATGGCCATGGGCGCCGCAGAAACAACAGGAGACACGAGAGTAGACTCAATGGATCTAATTGCTAGAATGCCAGAGCTTATGGCGCGTATTTTCTTACTAAGGGGTGGTCGGGAAGAGAAACTTCTTCCCCGCAATACAGGACTTGGATTGGTGGAGAACTTTGTCCACATGCTAGGAATTGATGGCGATGAAGCGGATCGGATGAACAGGGTTCTCCGTTTCTTCTTTATCCTGCATATGGATCATGGGGGGGGTAATCTATCTACTTTCTCCGGAAAGGCCGTCGCTTCGGGCAGAGCATCGATTTACTCTTCCCTATCCAGTGCAATGAATGCCCTATCAGGACCACTTCACGGCAGAGCCAATCAGGCTTGCTTGGAGTTTGTACAGAGGATAGGGACATCCGATCCAATGAAAATCGAGAAGTTTGTACGCTCTGAGCTGGAAGCAAAGAGACCGATCTACGGTTTCGGGCATGGAGTCCTCAGGGAAGAAGATCCCCGTGCCAGGCTTCTGATTGAATTAGGCTCGGAGATTTGCCCTGATGATGAGTATTTCAAGGTGGTAAAGGCTCTCAGAGAGGTGGTACCCCGGATTCTGAAGGAACACCCGAAGATAAAGAACCCCTATCCAAATGTGGATTTGGCTAGTGGCTGTCTTTTGCATGCAATTGGATTTAGGAAACCACATTACTATACTACCTTCTTCGGCTGGGCAAGAGTCGCTGGGATTTGTGCGCAAATAATGGATGAGAGAAATGCCCGTGATGGCCGAGGAGTTCCAATTTATCGCCCTAAGTTCATTGCAACAAATCAGCCGTTTAGACGTCTGGAATAATCACCAGCCATGCGTCTTTCCAGAACCTCTGTGGCCAATAATTCTGGACATCCCCCAAGGGATTCCGTCCCCGATATTATCGGTCCATTTCTCTTCAGATCCGACCCATCGCATCTTATTACCCTGGTCGATGATGAGCTCCCTTCTCCTCTTTTCGCCAATCTCTCCCCAAGAAGCTACTGATGACCTGGCTTCCTCAATTAGATCAGAACGTTCGCCGTCCGAACTATTTTCTATCCTCTTCACCCAATCTCCTTCAAGAGGCTGACTCGCGGGTCTAGGCCATCTGAAGCCACCATCGGGTCTCTCAATCACATTAGGATCCATTTCGTCAGAGACTAGGGATATTCCCGACCCAATCAGTGCTTCCTCCAACTCAAGCGGCGCCGGCCAGGCAAATACCCCCATCCCCCCCAGAGCACTTAGTAACCTATCTCGCCCCCTGCCCTTTATTCCAACCGGGACCCCGGGATTTATCCACCGCGTCCATCCGGATAGGTACTCCACCGCAATTCCCATGATATTGGTATTATTCTTCCTAAGGTAACGAGCGATTCCATGAATCGAGCTCCTAGCGAAATGGGGCATTGCAACTGCTCTCTTGACTTTCCAGTATCTCCCCCAAGATCTGATGTGAGGCATCAGCCTCGTCACTGGTAGACTAAACTGCGAGGTCTTGGCAGCCTTGAAAATTCTAGGAGAGAAGCTCGAAACCAGAGTCGAACCTTCTGGAAGATCCATTTCCTCGAGATCATCCTCTAGTTTCGACATCATCGAGCCAAGATAACCATCGACTAACTTTCTGGTGACTGGATGAGGTACTTTGAACTCTATGTCCACCGTTTTTCCCCCATATTGCCAGGATTCGGTGAAAACCTTCTCTGCTATCAAATCTCCAAATGGCACAATTCCTTGCGATTTGAGTTCAGCACTGGAGAGATTCTCAATGCATCTTTCTTTGATTGCCCCGGACCCCGGAACGAACTCATCATGGTAAATGACTAAACTCCCATCATTGGCCATTCTGAGATCAAACTCGACTCCGTCAGAGAAATTCATTCCATGCAAAAGAGCCTCCAATGAGTTCTCCTTGGGTTGCTTCCACTGTTCCATTATCCCCCCGGGTGTCAATCGGTCCAAGAATACAAGGGCTCACGGTTTTCTTTTTTCACCAAATGCTCATACTATCGAACAGCTACCGGAAACAGATTGTCATGACGATAGAAGTAGAATTAGACCGAGCCTCGAATCCCAAAGCTGTAACTGGGTACGCATTTTACGACTGGGGCAAGTCCGCATTTGAGACGAGCGTAACTGTGGCAATACTGCCAGTTTGGTACACCTACCTTTTCTTGGAGGTCAATGGACTAACCACATCAGTACTGGGTAATTTGATGACTCCAGACGCAATTTGGGGGTTTGCAGTTTCAATATCGGCTCTTTTGGTTGCCTTGGTTGCACCATCTTTGGGAGTGATAGCAGACCGTCGAGCTATCAAGATGTGGTGGCTTAGAATCCTGACTTACGTAGGCGCGGGAGGTACGGTTCTGATTGGCTTCGCCCTTCTATTCGAAGGTTATGAATGGCTATGGATCCTCGTAATGTTCGTATTGGCAAATGTTGGCTTGAATGGGGCAGGTGTGTTCTATAACTCCCTTCTCCCACATTTGGGGAAGGATGAAGAAATGGATGATATTTCCAATCGTGCATTTGCTTACGGATACCTTGGTGGTGGCTTATTACTTGCCATTCATTTTGGAATGGTGACCTCCCTTGATGGAACCTGGGTAGTTCCATTTTGCATTTCATCAGCAGGAGTCTGGTGGTATGGATTTGCCCTTTTGACATTCAAATGGGTCCCCGAGCCACCCATAGAGGACGAAATGGAACCAATGGGCATTATTGATTCCAGCCGCTTGGCCTTCTCAGAGATAAAGAAAACTCTCTCTGAAGTCTCTAAGTTTAGGACTTTGTTCATCTACATGGTCGCATTCTTCTTCTTCATTGACGGAATCAACACAGTCACTGCTTTGGGCGGGGTCTACGGGCCCGTTGTTCTCGGCCTAACCACGACTCAGTTATTGTCCACCATACTCGCTGTCCAATTTGTCGCTTGGCCGAGTGCATTAGCTTTCACAATCCTAGCTGGTGGCGGCAGGATTGGTATCGGCCGTAGGACATTTTTCACAGTGAATGAAGGCATAGGGACTAAGAAGGCGCTTTCACTTGCCCTCGCTGGCTGGGTAATTCTTTGCTTTGCAGCTGTCTCATTCTCCCCATTAGTGATCGACGAACACGAGAATCATGAAATCATGTACGAGTGGAACGATGAAGAACAGTCATACAGGACTCATATCAATTACAATGCACTAGGGATGGCCCAAAAATTGGATTATGAAGACGAAGAGTTTGACGAGCAATCTTGGGCTTCCACTCACGCATCCGTCCTCCCTGTGGAATTTATTGAAAAAACAGGAACATACAACTGGCATTATGGGGAATCTTCTGATGCGCCACGTTATTTCTCAGTTCAAGAATCACAGATCAGTAGCCTAGTCTCTTCTGTCGGGGATACAAGGTTCAGTGTCAGTGTTTTGGGGGGAAACTTGAGCGGCAGTACGAATGTGGGAATTGATCATCCAACCAATCTTGGGGACGGTCCCTTGGATGGCTTTGTCGAGTGGGTTCGCGACAATGTCTGGGCCAAACTCGGATTCGGGGTCGGTCTACAATTCCTCATACTGGGATGTTGCATGGGTTTGGTATTAGGCGGCTCACAGGGACTTGCTAGGAGCCTTTTCGGCCAGATGGTCCCGGAGACCCGAAGCGCCGAATTCTTCGGCTTCTTCGGCTTCTTCGGAAAGGTCGCCGCATTGATTGGGCCACTGCTCTATGGGACGATGACGGTATTATTCGATAGCAGAGTAGGTGTGCTCAGCGTTGGAGTGCTGATACTAATTGGGGCACTGATGATGAATTTTGTTGACGTTGAACAGGGAAAGGCCGATGCGAGAGCCGAAGATGCGAGAAATAGGGGAATATCCTTGGATTCCGAAGAATGATCAATCTGATCTTATCTCATTTATTGCATCTATCACAGATGCTTGCGTGATTCTACCACCCCTCTCTCGGAGCATAGATGCCACAATGTCTACTTCTTTACCTTCTGCACCTGCAGTGACTGCCATATTCCTAACATGCAGCTTCATGTGACCCGCTTGAATCCCGACAGTGGCAAGGGCTCGTAGTGCACCTAGATTCTGGGCCAATCCCGCAGCGGCTATGACTTTGGCTAGCTCGTCTGCACTTTCGACCCCCAATAGTGCGACATTGGTTTGTGCAGCTGGATGGACCCTCACTGCGCCACCGACCAGACCAACTGCCATTGGCAGCTCTATTCCCCCAATCAAGTTTCCAGCCCCATCCTTAGACCACTTGGTCAGGGACCCATATTCCCTCTCGTGGGAGGCGTAGCTGTGGGCACCAGACTCAATCGCACGCCAGTCCTGGCCGCAGGCTATTGCCACGGCAGAAATCGCGTTCATTATTCCCTTGTTGTGAGTTGTAGCCCTGAATGGGTCCGCTTCTGCAAAGTGGTAAGCCTGAATGACGCCATCAATCACTTCTGATCCCTGCGAAGCATCATCCCCTTTGTCTGACATCTCCTCTGGGGAGAATGCCGCACTGACTCTTGCTAGCCTATGGACTGCAAGGTTACTGATTATCCTGAGAATCACTGTCCCGCTAGTAATAGTCTCGATTGTTGGGGCTATGGTCTCTGCCATCGTATTGACTGCATTTGCACCCATTGCATCCCTGCAATCAACTAGAATGTGTACAATTACCATATCTCCCGATTTGGTATTAATCACTCTGGCCTCTATGTCCTTGCAACCACCTCCAAACTTCACCAATATCGGATCTACCTCATTGCAATGCTCAATCAGGGCTTCCTTCGCCGCTAGGACTTCTTCCACGGCTGAGGACGCATCTCTGCATCCAACCACTTGAATTTGACCTATCATCACCGGATCATCGTTGTCAGATTTGAAACCGCCGTTTTGCAGGCATCTCTTAGCCATGTTACTGGCCGCAGCGACCACGCTCGGTTCTTCAACAACAAAAGGAATTGCATAGTGCGAGCCATCAATTACAAAGTTCGTAGCCACACCAATCGGCAGGGAGTAAGTCCCAACTACATTCTCAATCATCCTGTTTGCCGATTCTTCATCCAATTCCCCAGAATCCGCCCAAGCCTTCACTTGGTCTGCATTTAGTTCAGCAAGGCCGGCAAGCAACCTCCTCCTTTCTTCTACTGGTAGTTTGTAAAATCCCTCGATACGACTATTCTCAATTGGCATGCCACTCTTTGCATGACCCGTAGCAAGGGGCTTCTAACCTTTTTCAAACAATATTAGCTCAAAAAAGCGTTAATATTCCAATTAACGCGTCATTAACGGGTTTTCAAAGCGTTAATTAAGCGTTAACTGTAGATTTTTCAGAGAGTTAACTGAGTTGAAGTGTGGGTTATTTAAAATTCGGGATTCAGAAATAACACGTTAATTGCAGTTCCCCAAGCGTGAATATGCGTGAACATTAAGAATCCCCCACGCTGCTGACCGGGCATGGTAGTTTCAGCATCATCATCGTTGGGGCTGCCTCATCTTCGAGGAAATCCATTCGACTTGAGACCCATAGAGAGGGGCCGTGCAAATGAGTTGATAGGAAGAGAAAAAACTCTGATGACCTGGAGGGAGCATATTCATTCCCAGTCTCCCCGAATGATTCTGCTGGTAGGCGAACGCGGTTCGGGCAGAACTTCTCTGATCAATGCAATTTCCTCCCAAACAAGTAATTACTTCGTAGGCCAGTATTGGCATGATGACGACCCAATGAGGCGGGTTCTCAGTGAGATTTCAGCGCATTTCAATGGCCATGAATCTCCAGGAACCATGCACCAGACAATTGAACAGATTGTTGGATCGCTAGATGAAAAAACAGGACCCCTGCCCCTGATAGCCTTCGACTACCCGGCGGAGATTGAAATTGCTCATTTTTTATCGATGATTACTCCCATACTACAGAGATTACGGGCATTCATCGTGATTTCTTTATCGGCATCACAATTTTCCCTTTTGGGAGACAACGCCAAAAAACAATTTGACAGTGCGGTTATATTGGGCCCCCTAAGTAAAGCCGAGATCCAGTCCCTTTCGGATACTAGGATGGTGAAGACCGCACGAGAAAAATGGAGAATTAGTCAAAAGATCCTCGAATCGTTGCATTCAAGGACAGGGGGCAACCCTAAGGAAGTAATTTCCACACTGAGGGATTTAGTAGATGAAGAAAGAGGTCTGGGCTGCGATGGTGCACTTGATAGGTTGCTCGCATGGGACAGAATAAATTACCCGGAATCAACTATTCCACCCAATGGGGATGTGGTCATTGAAGAAAAAGATACTATTCCCGATGGTAAAACACGCTCAACATTACTTTCAGATTCCCTACATCACTTCCAAGAAACTGAACATGGTGCAAGTTTTGATGATAATGACCCCGAGGATATGTGGGATCAGGAATTAGAAGAAGATGACCCCGAGGATATGTGGGACCAGGAATTGGAAGAAGATGACCCCGAGGATATGTGGGACCAGGAATTGGGAGAATCAAGCCCTATGAAGGACTTCCCAGAAGAACGGGAGACATTTGGTAAAAAGGACCAACTCGAAACGCATACTAGGTTTTTGCCTACCAGAAAAGGAGAACTCAATGAAAGCCAGCACTTACCCAAGGAAAAACATCCAAATAAGCAAGAAAGTGGCTTTATAGGGCTGATGGGCCGTTCAAAAATCACCACAGACAGTATGCCTACTGGGCCATTCACCGACTTAGAAGAAAGCAATATCCCATTTTCTCCACTACTTTCCGAAAATAATTCACCCACTTTTGACACTAAAGCTCCAATCATCGAAACTCGGAGCGACCGCTCATCAAACTTTGACGGAACAAAGGTATTCTCCTCCGAGGGGGAGTTGTGGACGGTTGATTCGGAAATGGAAACGACCCTCCTAGAGGACCCCAGTATTCACCCAGTAGAGGCACAGCTCGCCCCCCTAGGCCAAGCAGAAATCCCATATGATGCAGAACCATCGATCGATATAGCAACGAAAAACCCACTCGAAAAAACTCATTCTGCTCCGGAATGGGCATCAGAAACCGACATCGACCAGACTCATCTTCAATCACTTAGCGATGCTGAGAAGCTAGTCGTTTCCATCTCAAGAGATAGGGAGGTTTCCCCTTCGGATCCTGAGATTCAAGCTCGTTTGGAGGTCGGCCGACCTCGTTTATCACAGATTTTCAACTCACTCAGAAGGTCTGGCATACTCTGTGTCCGCAAGAAAGGAAGATCCAGACTTTTCAAGTTGAGTGACCAAGCATCGGATCTAGTCTAGTGGGTGATGAATTGAAGGATGTAATCTCGAATGAGCGGATGGAAAAGTACTTTCTTTTGTCCTCTGAAGCTAGGTCAAAGGCAACTCCGTCAGTGAAAAATGATGATGAAGAAGCCAAACTTGCAGACATGCTTCAGATGTTTGACTCATATGTCTCGGACGCTCGCCATTTTGCTGCCTCGGGCGACTTGGTAAGTGCCTTCGGAGCGATAAATTACGCACATGCCTGGATCGACGCCGCTGTACGAATTGGATTTATGAACGGGCATGGGGATGACCACTTGTTCACCCTTCCTGCAGATGAAGGAGTCGGGGAGTGAAAAAACTAAGTCTCAACCAATCGCAATCTCTTACCGGACGTGACTTCGATATAGGAACTCCCCGAACCAATCAAGCGCCTTTTCAGTTCCTTGTCAACTGTAATTACTGGCCAAGAGTTTTGGACAGAGAGTCTAAAAAGTTCGTCGTCAGGATGCCCAGACCCCTCACTATCGATTTCTTTGGACTTGCTAAATAGGATTTCCAGGAGTAAACCTCTCTTATTTGACGAGATCATTTCCAACTCACCCTTTACTCCTTTGGTAATCCAAATATCAGCTTCTCCAACGACCTCTAAGATGGCCAAATCCAAATTTACTCCCGCTTCAACCAATGATATCCAGCCACAGGAATCGATAAGAACCCCGACCATACAATCATCCTTTGATGGTTCCATGCCCAATAAGGCGCCATCTCGACCCCACCCTTCTGGATAATGTGATTCTACTACCAGTTTTCGCACAGATCGGAAGCCTGAGCCCCAAAGTTGTTTGATTTCCCTTTATGGATGAAACCGTCCCCACACTTGTTGCAGTGGCGGAATTTATCATCAGCATCTCATTATTTTGCAGCGGCATGATAGTTTCTTTCTCTCCAGCATCACTGGAGATCATGGCCTCAAGAAGCTCCAATTCTAGTTTCAGACTCTCCCAGATAGGCGGTAACTCACCATCTCTTGCCATTACTTGGCCGGATAAGTCGTCAGCCTTGGTGATCAAAGGATCAAGCGGCGTAGATATCCCACAAAGACCTCCAGCGAAAGCTGAATCCAGATCCACACCCCCTCCTTTTATCCCCTCGATTGAAGTTCTGAGGGGCTCCCATCTATTCTTGCTGCCTTCTTTGATTCTCCTACCAGGGGCGATAAGTATGCTATCCCCGACTTTGAAGGAACCTTCCACAATGCTCCCTCCAATCACCCCTCCTCTGAGTTCGGACGGTCTTGAACCCGGCCGATTAACATCGAACGACCTAGCAACATACATCAGTCCACCTTCATCCTTTGATCGATCAGGGGTGGGAATGGTCATCTCTATAGTTTCGATCAAAACATCAAGGTTTACATCATGATGGGCAGAGATTGGGATAATGGGTGCGTCTTCTGCAATCGTTCCCTTAACAAACTGCTTTATTTCTTCATATGATTCCATCGCTCTCTCTCTGCTAACTATGTCTATCTTATTTTGAACAACAACTATGTTTTCAATTCCAGCGATCTCTAGGGCTGCTAGGTGTTCTTTGGTCTGTGGCTGGGGGCATTTTTCTGTCGCTGCAACTAATAGCAACGCCCCATCCATGATGGATGCACCGGAAATCATCACTGCCATCAGTGTCTCATGTCCCGGTGCGTCTACAAATGATACAACTCTGAGCAACTCTCCATCGTCACTCTTGTTCTCAGGAGGCTTCCCCCTTGGATAGTGTACCCCATCACTAGTCTTGAAAAATGACGTATCTGCGTATCCCAGCTTAATACTGATCCCCCTCTTCCTTTCTTCCGAGTGAGTATCAGTCCAGGTTCCTGAGAGGGCCTTGGTTAGTGTAGTCTTCCCATGATCAACATGGCCCACCATGCCGATATTGACCACTGGCTGTTTGGCACTTGTTTTGGACAACTGGGGCACCTCAGTTATCACTCCTCTTCCTCAGATGAATGGGTATTCGGCGCTTCCTCGCCTTCGATAATTGCTGCCAATGCACGATTTCCGTATTCAATAACCTTTAGATTAATCTGCCGGGTTTCTTGGCTGATCACATTGCCCCTTAGGTTTCTCCTCCTTCTCAATCCATCGTATTTGTAGCGGTAGGTTTTCCCATTCTTGTTCACGTATTTCTTACCCTTGTAACCTATTCCTGCCGTTATCAGTACTGATTTGACTCCAGAACCGTCTAATTCTGGCCTCATTGCCCTGCCTGTTTGGTCGGAGCCCCCAGTAATCTGCAATTTGTAACCAGAAAGGGCCCTATCGCCCTCTCCCACAAAAGTACCATCTACTAAGTCACCTATTTTTTTCCCAAGGAAGTGGTTGAAGTTTGATCCAATAATCTCGACAGAAAATGACCTTCCTCCCGAAGAGGGGTTTGTGTCATTCACCACCGCCTTGAACGCTTGTTCTCCTGCCATCTGGACACCTTAGACGCCACACCGACATAAGTCTCATTTAAGAGCGGTTCGGAGGGCATCCCCTCATCCTCACCACAGCTCCCTTTCAATTCTACTTTCTAGAACCGCCGGAGATGAGCTAGACATGGTGATGCTTTGGGTCCTTCCTCTTCCATGAGCGGAATTGGTCGTGACAGTAATAATCAGGCCTATGGATTCAAGCTGCTTGATATGCTTCCAGAAGGTAGTATACCCCCTAGCTCTCTCCCCGAATTCTTCACAAACCAGCTCGTAGAGTTTACGCGCATCACCGCTGTTAATATCGGATGCCTTCTTCAATCTCCTGCAAATTCCTAGCAAAACCAACTTCTGATGCTTTCCCAGATGGTCAATTTCACTGGGTTCTATGGAGGGGGGACGAAGTGTACTGGGCCTCACATCATCGAGCAATATCTCCCCTCTGCCATCTTTTTCTGCCCTTCTAACAGACTCCTCTAGAAGTTCTATCGCCAATCTAGCATCCCCACCCCCATCATTGGCGATGTCCCCGATCTTTAGCAGGACCTCTTCGCTCGCAGAACCAGGCCTACACGCTTCTGCATACCTCTGACGTGCAATTCCAGACAACTCCCTTGAGCCATAGGGGGGTAAGACGATGTAGTTACTATTCCCCAGACGCGATTTGACGGCCTTTTCGAAAAGGCCAAACAATGTTTTTTCCTGACTGACCAGTATCAATGAAACGGTACCCTGAACCGCCTGACCCTCGTCGATTCTTAGGAGCTTGTATATCAGGTCCGAGCTATCCCTTCTTACTAGAACATCCACTTCGTCCAGAATTAGGAGTAGATGATTCTCGCGTGCAATTAGGTTCCTGCGGATGTTTTGAATCATCTCTCCTGAACTGAAACCACGTTCCGGGTGTCCCGAATCTAGAGAAATTGCGATTTGCTGCAGTACTTGGGCGGTTGTTGGGTGATTCCTGCAGTTGACATGTGACATGACAACCTTTCTGCGGCCTTCCAACTTGCCAATCAAATCCATACTGAATCTTTGGCTCAATACTGTTTTCCCCGATCCAACGTTTCCAGTAATTACCGCCCTGCAACTAACATTGCGACTTTCAATCCCAATAAACATGGAGGCCATTTCCTCAAGTTGTTTTTCCCTGCCAATCAGTTCAGGAGGTGTCCAGTCAAAAGAAAATGGCTCTTTCGAGATCAAAACCTTGCCGGCACCGATCCTATCAAGGTACTTCGCCATCGGAACGAGTCCCAGTTCAACGTTCTTAGACTATTGGGGGCCCAAATTACCGCATTTTGACGATTAAGGATAAATTATCACTGTCATTTTCGGTGTTTTGATAGACTCCTACCTCTTACGAACGATTGGGGGAACTCATGGCGCTCAAGGACAGAGTTAAGGAACCGACCATATTGAGCTTGATGGCAGCATCGGTTTTGGCCTTCTTCCAATTCATTAACAGTCTCGGCGTGACCGATAATTTGGCATTCCGCCTGAACCTCATCGATAGCCAGAATGGCCCATATGAGAAATTTATGATAATTCCTACTGGAATGTCAGGCGAGTTCTGGGGGCCATTAGGGATAGATTGGAGGGACTATGCTATTGTTGGATTCTTAATTTATACTCTGGCCGGATTGTGGCTCCATCGCCCAATAGATCCAAGGGCGCACATCAAACCCAAGGCGAAAAAGAAAATTATCACAATCCGATCGCCCTGGTCATTAAGATTGGGAATGTTGACATTTTTTATTGCCATCATTATGATCGCAAACAAGCGCGGCTCATTCGCCAAATTTATTGGAAGTGTTAAGGGTAAGAAGGACCATGAAGGCCAGTATACCTTTTCTGATGGCTCTCTGGAGATCGAACCATTGGGGTGGACAATAATGGATTATCTTGAAATTACAGCAGCCTTCCTGTTATTCATTCTTGCGATGTGGAGAGCAATAAAATTGGATACAACAAAATTGATCCCGTTCGAGAGTAAGGTGATGATAGACAAGGTTTGGGTAAACTCAGATAAGTCAGAGAGGGTCAGCCTTTCTGATAGAGATAAGGGAGCTTCGCTAATAAACGAGGCAGTCACCGACTTGATCAGCATGGTCTCGGCCTCAGCCTCGCTAAAAGCAGCAGGAGCTTCCCTTGATCAGGGTAATGTCAGGGGGGCCTTCAACAAGTGGCAGAATTTAACACACAAGAAAGGAGTGCAAAACAATGACTGGAAAGGCCTCTCGGAATCACTCGATGATGTTGGTAAGTTTAAGAGCGAGGATGAGGAGGAGTAGGAACAAACCAAGCAAACAACCATCAATGGAGGTCTGAAATGTCAGAAGAAATCACAAGAGAGGAAGCCACTGAGAAGCTCGAGTCAATTTTCAGGTCTAACTTGGAAGGGGAGGAGCTGGACAAGCTGATCGACAGCATACCACAGAGGCTAGACAAGTTCG
>Ga0066866_10000035_pt1 | contig 42401 bp, 91 predicted proteins | sample ETN01SmetaG_3_FD_66435 | JGI IMG/M metagenome (GOLD analysis project Ga0066866, IMG submission 66435) | Marine microbial and viral communities from oxygen minimum zone, Eastern Pacific Ocean - ETNP2014F12-01SV263 | ecosystem: Environmental > Aquatic > Marine > Oceanic ...
CGAACATGGCGCGATTATGAAACGCCAGAAGCTGCAAGCCATTATTGGCTGGAGCTACGCGAGCAGATTAGACCGCGCAGCGAAACGCGAGGGCAAGCAAATCGAATTCGAGGTGCAGCCAAGGACTTGGGGCGAACGCATCGACGGAACGTGCCTAGTAGAGCACAAGGGCGCGTTATACGTCGAAGCTGCACCGATGCGCGTTAAGTCTACTGAATACATCAGCGAACATGGCGTGAATATTGACCCTGAAAACATTCGCGATCTGATCGACCACAAAGCAGACCAGAAAGCCAAGAGCAGCACACAAGAGGAACTCACTAACGAGGTTTTTGTGCGCGACTATAAACTAGCGAACATCGAAACGCTGGCAGCGAACGGTTTTCGCCTCACGGTAGAGCAGCGTGACAATGTACTAGAAAGCGCAGCACTCATCGACGCACTATTAGGAGAAAATCAATAATGGATATTCTGATTTTTATCGCAGTTTATGCGGTAATCACTAGAGCATAACATAACGGGAGGGCGAAAGCCCTCCCAACTCTAAAACCTAAAATTCGACCCTGAAATGAAAAATACTCAACTACTCAAAAAAGCGAACACACTCGCATTGCAAAACACTAGCCCATTCAGAACTAAAAAGCTGAGAAACGACTTAAACGAAATCCTCGCAGAGATGGAGGAGGAGAAAGCAGAACGAAGCGCAACCTTTAAAGAAGGCCTACTCACGGGCGCGATGTTCGGATTCTTGGCGGGAATGATTTTCGCGGGTGTCTTGGTAAACCTCGCGGGTGTGTAAGTGTGGCGGGAGGGCGAAAGCCCTCCCGTTTTTTATCTAAAAAAATTTTGACCCTTCTAGGGTCAAAACCCACGTAGTGGGTTTTGCCCCTGAAAGAAACCATTATTTGAGTTATTAACAAAAAGGTGGCGATTTTGTGAATAACTTTTTCTCGGCATAGAAACGATTTTAGACTAGTCTCACATCGTTATGAGCGACATACAACCAAATCAAAAGAATAAAGAAGACAACAAGCAACCCACCTATGAACTCTGGTTCTTGGGTGATCTCTACGAGTCTGGTGCTAAGACTCGCGAAACCTTCAACAGGTTTTTAGTCGAGGCTGGATCTCTCTTGCGTATTGCCACAGAAGAGAACATCATTATCGGTGGCCTTGAGATCGTAGAAGTTAGCCCAAAGGGTAAAATTGTTGATTCAGTCTGGTCAATGAACGTGGACGACTACAAAGCTAACCAATAAGATCATGAGCGACATACAACTAACACAGCAACGGATCAAGGACACGTTGGGAACGATTCAATCGATCCTCGATGACCTTGATGGCAACGTAGAGAGGGCCGAGACATGCCGCCTCTACACCGATCTAAAGGATTGGATCCAATGGGCGCAAGACATGGATCACGTTACGGATGGCGACATCTGGCACGTCATCTGCCACGACATCCCGATCTGCGCCGGATTCGGTGGGATGGGATCCCTGCCCAAGTCATCCGGTGGTGCGCCAAGCGCATACACCAAAGAGCTAACGGGTAAGGAAAAGGATCTCTACATGGCCGAGCGATTCCCAAGTTAGATCTGGGGATCCTCAGAATCACCAACGTCGCCTTCGGGCGGCGTCTTTTTTTTGACCCTTCTAGGGTCAAAACCCACGTAGTGGGTTTTGCCCCTGAAAGAAACCATTATTTGACCTATCCACAAAAAGGTGGGCAAATTGTGAATAACTTTTCGAAGGTATTTGTAGACATACGAAACAAATTGCTGTAAGTTTTAATTGTTATGAGCAACTTGAAACTACACCACAATCGGAACGCCCGACTAGCAGCCGCAGTAACTAACCATATCAAAATGCGGAAGCGTCAAGGCGTTGAACACAAGGTGGCCAAAACCGAGGCCTACCTTTTATACAGCATCAAAAACCAAAACAGCCCAGATGTAAATTACGCTTGGCTGAATCATGCGCGGGATTACTTCGCTCCTGAAAATATCCAAGAGCAATATTACTCATTCTTGGAAAAGTATCACGGCAAAGAATTGGTTCCCTCTGCCTAATACAACAGGGGAGGCCTTCGGGCCTCCCCGATTCCAATGATCGAAATAATAATATTCGCAATCGCCTTTTACATAATAATCAAATGAAATTACTCACTCAAGAAATCAGAAAGCAACTCCCCGCATTATATACAAATGAAAACAACCCTGACCCCAAGGCAATTGTCAAGTTCTTCACTCCGTTTGCGGATTGGACGTGGTACGCCACAGAGTTTGACGGTAAGGACACCTTTTTCGGATTGGTGGACGGCTTTGACAAAGAGCTTGGTTATTTCAGTCTTGCCGAGTTGGAAAGCATGGGTCCCAAAATTGAAAGGGATCTCTACTTTAAGCCAACGCCAGTAAATGACTTGTAAAGTGTGTTGCTCACTGGGAGGCCTTCGGGCCTCCTTTTTTTTGACCCTTCTAGGGTCAAAGCCCACGTAGTGGGTTTTGCCCCTGAAAGAAGCCCTTATTTGACTAGTCTACGAAAAGCTGGCAAATCCGTCAAGTTATTTACTTATTAAAACTTATTCACATGTATTGATTTTTACAATGAAAATATGCTACCCTATCCGCTCACACTAACAGTGCAACAGGCACACAACACACATACAAAAAAATGAACAACATTAAAATCGGTTCGAGAGTAACGCGCAACGGCACAGGCAACGGTATCGGAGTCATCAGGGATCTTATCGCTGAGCAGGGGGAAGCTCCACATGGCGCATGGGTGAAATGGCCTGACGCTCCTATCGTCATGGCTCCATTGAGCGACCTTCAACTTGTAAAAACGTCCCACCAGTTAACCGAGGAATTGCACGGAATGGTGAGGCGGGATGATTGTGGGGGAGTTATCATCAAGGCCCTTGATTGGCTAAATGCTAGTTGGGACGGCGATTTCCTTGCTGAGCGCATGGTTGAAATTATCAAGCTCAAACAGCATGAACAAGAAAACACCCATGTGTGCGATTCCTGCGGCGGAACATTTATGTTTTCTGAAACTTGCCCAGAGCCAGTGCCATCTGCTGGTGAGGGGGAGGTGTGTGGTGGAGAGCCTTACGTTTACGTTGACGAGCAGGAAAGGTTCACGCCTCAGGAGTTCTAAACAGGGGGCGAAAGCCCCTCTTTTTTTCGACCCTAATTGACCCTAAAAAAGTGTTTATTTGACTTGTTCACAAAAAGGTGGGGAATTGTGAATAAGTATTTCTAGACTTTCGAAAAAATTTCTGACTATAATACCCGCGTTATGCAACAGTATTCATTCACTATCGGACGCGAAGAAACAGATTTTGTTTCCCGCGTGGAATCCTTGGCCATACTTGGAGCAAGGGCAATCTCAGTTTCCCTGCAACGCGAATTGTACGTTGGCCAAACCCCTTGGGGAACCAAAGGCGATTTCAAATTGAACACGCCAAGCGAATTACACGGCATTGTCAAAACTTGGAAAATGACCGGATTGGCAAACGTGGATTATCCCGCTGCCGTCAATCGCTACCTTGCCAAGATCAATCATCCTGACGCGGGAACATGGAAGGGCAAAGGCTCATGGGGAACACGCCAAGGCGATACCCGTGCAAACATTGGCCACAAAGAGCAAAGCTATATTCAATTGCTCCGGTGGTATGGTGAGCGCAATCTGTTTACGCGATACAGTTTGAACGGTGAAAAAATCGACCCTGAAACATTCGCAAGTCACCTTTACGCCAAGGGGAAAAGCGCACCGTCCGTTTATACTAGCACCGGACGCGTTGAGATCCCATTTTTCACCTCCAGAGTGAAATTCTCTGACGTAGTGAAAATTGAAGGATTGCCAGAAATCCAAACCACCGCACGGGAAGCGATGCTGGCAGAAATGTAAATTCAAATTCCCAAGGAGGAAGCAAGCCACCCTATCTACTAGGGTGGTTTTTTGTTGCCCAAAAAATTTGACCCTGAATAGGTCTTCGACCCTGATTGACCCTGAAATGCTTCATTATTTGACTTGTTCACAAAATTGTGGGCGGATTGTGAATAAGTTTTTATTGTATCAAAAACGATTCTGTGATTTAATAAACGCGTTATGAGAAATACTACATTCAAAAAATTCATTCAAGAAGTAGACGCGCAAGTTGAAGGTCGCTGCGGTATGGGGATCCACGATTTGCCAGATATTGATTTTCACAGTTTTTGGTGGAAGGAAATCGATGAGGCAGATTGGCAGCATATGGTGGAAGCAGCAGCAGAAGAAGCTTTGAATAGTGCCGGATTTGAAGGAGTAGCCTGAAAATTCGACCCTGAATCAATGTGAAATTGTGAATAACTTTTTCTCGCAATCAAATCAATTTTAGTATTTAATCTAATCATGCAAACGAACTACATCATCCAAATTCAAGACATCGAGAACTACGGCATCCACAACGACGAGCCATGCCACTACTGGAAATTTAAGGGCGGGGATACGCTTGTGGTGGAGAATGCTCCTGACCGTGCCGCTACCGTTATCGCGGTAGTCAATTCCCTCAAATGCCAAGGTGGCTTGGCCTTTCAATCCATCATTCGCGGATGGGATCAATGCGCGACAATTCCCGCCGATGTGCGCGACGATGAGTTTGCCAAATTTTTCGATTGGGCAGACCTAGAGGCAGAAGCGAACAGAAAATTCGACCCTGAAAAAGTAGAGGTGTGAATAACTTTACGAAAATAATCATGGACATACGAAAATAATTAGTGTAGATTTACAAAGTCATGAGCGAACAAACACAAACGAGAGCAGAGCGCGAACTTGAGTCGTGGAAATTATGGGCCGTTGGTATGGAAATGCTGCGGGACATTCACAGGGAAATCGATGAGGAAAATTCGACCCTGAAAGAGGAGGAGCCAGTTCAATATTCGGCAAATTCTAAATATCAACATCAATACTCCGTCAGCTTATGACGGAGATTTTAATCTTCGTACTTGTCTTTTATATACTGGAAAAAATATGTCAAGAATAATTCGCCCCTGAATAAAATGATTTTTTGGTTGGTGTGCATAACAGAGGAGGTCTCCGTCAGCGGGAGGCCTCCTTTTTTTGACCCTGAAAGCTACGCTTTCGACCCTAGATAGAGTGTTTATTTGATATGATACCAAAAAGCCGAGATTTTGTCAATGGTTTTTTATTACCAAAAAGAGTTTAATTGTGAATAGAATAACGAAAATAATTCTTGCCTAAATATTAATATCTGTTATTCTCTTTTCTGTTATGAGAAACGCCAAACTAAAATTCGGAAAGCCAAATTCAAAGCTCAAAAAACTACAGGCCAAACGCGGTGTGAAATTAATCACCTTTACCTTGCCAAGTGGACACACTTGCCCCGGTGCAAAGGATTGCCTTGCAAAGGCTGACAAGACGACCGGAAAAGTCAAAGACGGAAAGCAAACAGAATTTCGCTGCTTCATGGCTTCACTTGAGGCGGTTTTTCCTTCTCTCCGTGAATCAGTTTGGCACAATTTGACCCTGATAAAGAATGCTCTAAAGAAGAGTGTGGAAGCTTGCGCGGATCTCATTACCGAAAGTTTGCCGAAAAAATTTGATATCGTGCGCGTCCACGTTGGAGGCGATTATTTTTCCCGCAACTATTTTTTGGCGTGGTGTGAAGTTGCCAAGCGCAATCCCGAAAAGATTTTTTATTCGTACACGAAGAGCTTGAAAATTATTTCTGGAATTGATAAACCAGAAAATTTAGTATTGACTGCGTCCCGTGGTGGCAAGTTTGACGATATGATCAAAAAGCTTTCACTCAAAGAAGCAAAAGTTGTCTTCAGTAAAGAAGAAGCACAATTGCAAAAGCTTGAAATTGACCAAGACGACGAACACGCAGCTTATGGCAAAAAAGACTTTGCACTGCTAATTCACGGAGTCCAGCCAAAAGGATCCGATGCAGCAGCAGCATTGAATGCATTGAAAATTTAAACTGCGCCATAACAAAGGGCGGTGTGGGTTTTATGGTATTTCCCCACGCCGCCCATTTTTTCGACCCTGAATAGGTCTTCGACCCTAGATAGATTTGACCCTGATAAAGCGCTTTATTTGTTAGGTCGTGAAAAAGCTGGCGCTTTTGACCCTGAAAGCTGCTCTTATTTGTTAGGTTGTGAATAAGCTGGGAATAAATAACGAAAATAATTCTTGCAATGAAATCGTTTTCGCTGTTTAATAAACGCATGTATTCAGTACTAGATATGAAAATGGATGGAGCCGCCGAGCTAACTATCAACGACGCAATGGACAACGAGGAAGTTGCCAATGTTTTATCCCAGTACGCTGCGTTGCTGCGTCAAGGTGTGAAGCCGCTCGAAGACAATGACTTCCGAGAGGGCGGTTATCCCGTTCGCTTCCACAACGAGACCGAAGGTTTCGAGATCACCTACGTCGGCCCAACGGAAGATTACAGGTGCAACTCCGTTTTTCGGATCGGCATCAAAAAAGGCGCAACACCTCTGGCAGAGAATTGCGACGGTGAATTCGACCCTGAAACGCAACTGTGGGGAGATTAATTGTTAATAACTTTGTAATTTTATTCTTGTAACGAAAACGAATTTAGTGTTCAATAAACAAATGGAAGCGAACTTTAAGATCAAGATGGACAACGCAGCGTTTGAGAATCAACCCGCAGTCGAACTGGCTCGCATATTGAGGAAGGTGGCTGAAGACGTTGAGTGGCACAGCATCGCTCATGTCGGTGACGCGGTTTTTGCTCTTGATGTCAATGGAAATTCCGTTGGCAAGCTCACCATCGACGGAACCCCCCAAAACACCCCAGCAGAGGAGGATTGGCAAGGCTGCTGCCACGAAGATCAACTGTGAATCAATCCTTGAAAGAAACTAATTCGACCCTGAATAATTAAATATATGAACTACAAACAAAGATCCGAAGTTTTCGGCCTAATCAAAGAAATCAACAACGAAATCCACCAATACTTTCAGGATAAAAACATTTACTCTGAGGGAATTGACCCTAGATACGCTACTTACAAAGAGCAGGACATCGAAGATCTCGTTCACCGTAAGATTGCTGATTTTTGTCAAGGGCAGAGGGAAAAGGAAAAGAGCTTGAAAGAGTTAGAAAAATTCGACCCTAAATTAGCTAGGCTTTGTGAATAACTCTGCGAAGTTTTTTCTTGCAATAAAAACGAATCTATAGTTTAATAAAAACATGATGAGCGATACGAACAACCCAAACTCAAAAGTTAACCCGCAGGATGAACTGCGCGACCTAATCCAAGTCCAACCAGAGGAAGCGTGGGAACTCTGGGGAACCAATTCTTCCGGTGTCGAAGAATGGGATTCCCAAGTTTGGCAAGACATTAACTTCATGGGAGAATAATGAATAATAATTTTTTCTTCACTAAAAGAGGAGCAGACCTCTGGGCCAAATCACAAAGGCAAAAGGGAGCGAAGGCAAAAGTAATCAAATTGTCCGAGCCGAGCTATGTGGCTGGCTTTAATTACGAGGTGCAAGTAACTGGAGCACCCAGTATTTTCGACCCTGAAAAGAAGCAAAGGAAAACTTACAAGTGCAGTAATTGCTACGGTATACTAGATCCAAAAGGACACAACAAATCAACTTGTCCTGAACTCCGCCCCAAACCTGAACAGTTCACGCTGTGATATTTGACCCTGAAACTGTGAATAACTTTTTCTTGTAATAAAAATAAAACCCTGTACTATAAGAACCATGAGCTACGACTACGAATTTGAACATCTCTTTGAGGAAGTTGAAAAGAACGGCAAACTGTATAGCGTTGAAGTCACCGTTGGGTATGACGCTGAAATGGTTGACAATGGAATCGGCCCATATGAGTTTTGGGGTGCGCGGGGAACCGATGTTCTGATAGAGGTTGAAATTGGCAACAACGGCATCATCAGCATCGACAAAATCGAAGATGAGGACGGCAATAAAGTTGACCCTGAAACCGTGTCAGTCTCGGACATTGAGAATTGGTTAAAGCCCTTTTACCAAAAGGGATACAACGACAGTTGGAACCCTGCGCGGTGGTACGATGAAGCCATACAGAGTGAAGCCGAGCAGCAGGTGGATTCAGATAGGCTGCTCTCATAACAACCAAAGGCGGAAAGGGAAACCTTTCCGTTTTTTTATTGTCAAATTGACCCTGAAGTTTTCGTGTTTTTGCCGATTTTCGCACCGGAGAAAACACCCCTTTTCACGAAATTTTTTCGACCCTAGATAGTTATTGACCCTAAAAAATAACACTTATTTGTTAGGTCGTGAAAAAGATGGTCGATTTATTTGACCCTAATTGAATCAGTTTATTTGACCTAATTGACCCTGAAACATTTACTATATTTACATTAAAATAAAACCCCCGCTCCGAGGAGGTATAGAAGGAGCGAGGGTTTCTGGTAGTGAGGCAGAAGAAAGGAGACTACCTCAAATTATAAAACACATGGTTGCCGATAACCTTTGTGGGCTTAACAGAGATTTTGTTTCCTTCCTTATCTCTTAAAAACTTCCCTGTGCGCTTGTCTATTTTGTATGCCCAAGAAGGAGGACTCTTCATCATTTTTTTACTGTAATAATGATCGGCGTTGCCAGTAAACGTCTGCGCGAGATCGTATCCGCTGTCGATTGCTAAAGCAAGCGTTTTGGCGTAAGGGGCAGATTTAGATTTCCACAAGTCACTTAGCTCGCTCTCTTTCTTGATCTTTCCCTTACCAGCGTTCCAAACGCTGAATTGATAAGGTGCGTGACATACCTTTGCTGGCGTGAGGTTGCTTTCTCTCGCCCGTTCCTGAATGACACATCCTACGGCGTACATCCCACCTGTGCCTTCGCCACGCGCTTCTCCAAGAATGGTGAGAGCAATGATCCGTTGTTCTTTTTCACCACTAAAAACGCTGGCAGCTAATGCAATTAGTATAACTATGTTTTTCATGCTGGGTAAATCCTACCAAAGCTCATCGTCATTGTCAATGCCTTTTTTATTGTCAAAAACCTCTTCAGTATCTAAGAATCCTTCTTCTGATAAATATTTGAAGATGGCCATTTGTCTTCGTTTAGGCACGGTCTCTTCGTCCCCAGTCGGGGCAATTGAGATGTTCTTATTTGTCTTGTCTAAATAAACTTCTATTCCGTTAACTTTGAAGTGGTTTAATGTATTCATAAAAGGCCCCAACCGTGAGGCTGGGGGAATCGTAACTCTATTATAAATAAAGTCAAGACCCAATTGGATCGCGTTTTACGATCTCGATTCGGTGGTCGTATCCATCATGTTTGATAAGCATATCCCGAACATCCTCTAGTTCGCATGATGGTAGATAGAAGACTGTATCAATCTTCTCTTTGTCGAGATAAACATCCCAACTTGTCATTACTTGGCTAACGTGTCTTAACATGGCTTGATTGTATCAGAGTTATTTCTATAGTCAATAAAAAAACAGTCTGCTCGTGCTTACTCGCCCCTAACAGGTCGCGTGTCCTGTTCGCTGCGTTAGTCCTGCCAAGGCTGTGTTTCGCCTCCGAGCAAACCTAGAGAGATAACATCGGCGGTTTCCCGTTTCCCCACCTTTCGGCTCCACTTTCTTCGTATAGTGGCATTTAAGGCTGCGCCTTTATTTCAACGAGTATGTTTCTCTCCTAATAAGTGGTGCGGTACTTAACACCCTATAGGCCCGTTTCCATGTGGTCCGGTTTCCGTGCGTCAGAGGTTATAACACACACCACTTAAATTGTTGCTGGTGTCAGGATTCGAACCCGACCCGACCAGTATCGTGTCACCGTCTAGCTTCGTCGCGCTTCCACTAGGGGCTTTCCTGCGTCAGGCTGCTAATTGCACTTTAGCACCAACTTCACCAACATAAATTGATCCCACGGTTTTGTATTATGCAAGGCCTCATGAGTCTTAACGCTTGCAAATCGCGTCCTGTATTAAACGCATCTTTGTCGTGGGTAGTTTGCAGGGCTTGGGCATCTAGTGACGGAAGGCGTTGTTGCCAACCGTTTAGGGCATCTTCCCCTGCAACTGAGATTAACTTACTACATTTAGTTTCGTAAGTCAACACATTTTTTTAAATTAATGAGAGGGAGGATTTCTTGTTTGCCTCCAACGATTTCAGGGTCACAGCCAAGATAGTTCAAGTCTGTCCCTACTTCGCGCTAACCCCACAAACCCCCAAGAGATTGGTGGTCTCCTAGTCTGTGGCATTACACCTTAGCTGCTATGACAACAGCTTGTTCGGTCACTCTCCTAGGGTCTCCGTCGAGTCCCTAAATTTCAAAGATCATTTGTATTCTTTTACGATGTAGACTTTACGTCCATCGATAAAAACCTCTTTGGCATACTCAACTGGTTTGCCAGTTTTAACATCTACAAAGCTTTCGTACTTGTAAGGATTGTAAGTCACCTGTCGCAACGTCTTTGGCTTACGAGCCTTGCGATCCTCCAAGCCCTTGACCTTATTTAAAATCACACACCCTTTGACATAAGCATGAACATTCTTACGCTTCTGCTCTAGTACGCGTTGGCGACCTTTTTCGCTCACGCTAAAATGAATGATTCCGCTCCTGTATCCGCGCTTGTCTCCCGTCAACTTAATGGCGTGGGTATGCTTAACCACCAAGCCTGTCTTGGAGTCTCGAACACTTAAGCACTTCTTGTGCAGGTTGTAATAAACTTCTACTTGCGTCATCGTTCTTATATACTATCAAAAAGATCTTTAGCTGTCAATACTTTTTTTTCTTAATTCGTTAATGTAATTCAGCCAATACTCTACATCATTCTCATTCATCCAACCCTTAACGGTATCGCCCCAATCAGCAGGATCAACCATGTGGTTCTTAAAAAATACAGCAATCTCATACAAACCTTTTTCGCTGCCGTATGAGTGCTTGTGCTTAACAACTGAAAAGTCATAACCATCTCCGAGTTCAACGTAGGCTTGCTTTCCGCCTTCTCCGTGAGTTTTGGATATGTCCGTGAATTCTAATTCTTTAAATGTCATTTCAGGGTCTTATTTAGTCAACAACTATTTCTTTTCTAGTTACTTTCATATTCGTCGCTCTGATAAAAAGCAAACGGGTCGGGGTCAGCCCACTTAGGGTCAATCTCAGTACCGTATTTCATTACCTCGTCATGGTAAAACTCCAGTTGTTCCATCGCTTGGACTTCCTCAAGAGTTGCTGGGCCTTCTCTGTATATGAAAGGCCCCCTGTCAAGGCTCAATCTAGCAAGGTTTAATACAATATCTAATGCCTCTTTATTATCCATAATCGCAGTAGGGGCAATAATCATCTTCGTAATCGTAGTTTTTCATTTTATTTATTATTAAAAAAAGATCCCGCTTTTATGTGGTTACGGAATAGGCGTATATGATAACCAGCGACAAGTACAAACAAAAACACCGCCACATTGCCTTCCCTTTTCAGGGTCAAATTAACATCTATCAGGTAGCATCCAATCTTTTCTGATTCGTTTGGTTCGTTCAATTGATTCGTCAACGATTCGGTGAACATCTTTGACCATCTCGCTACCCATTGTGATTTCTCCATAAGTAGTCAACCAATCCTGTAGGTCATCCTTGATTCGGTTAATCATCACTTCGTCATGTTTTTCGTAATCCATGTTTTTATTAAACCAGAAATAAGTTAGTCTGTCAACTATTATTTTCGTTATTATGTCTTATTATGTCGGCGGCATTGTCTGGCATTAAACCCACCACTTTGTCATTCATACCGAACCTAGTTAGATCATAATCCCATTTAAGAGTTACATCTTCCCTATACTCTGAATCTGCATCATATACCTCAAATTCAACATTGGTGCAGTTTGTCCTTATATCTTGGATGTAGCCTCCTTCAAGCCACACCATAAATTTGATATTCTTCATCGGCCCATAGCGTTAGGGTGAGTCGAGTGGTTTTCCATCATTCCGAATGGAGTCATCACAAGCGGATACTGTAAGTCTCCCTTGGGTGTGTCTGCCTCTGCTTCCTTAATGGAATTGTAAGGCCCGTTTAAGATACCTCCATCTTCAAAGGCGATCCAGTATTTGTTTTCCCCTTTGTGGGGTTTTTCAATTATTTCGTATAGTTTGTTTTTCATAATCAACTGTAAAGATTGTATGCCTTTTTAAGCAAGGAGTCAAGATGTTTTTTTTCGTAATTGTTTTCCCTTAATCTACCTGACAGTTCAGCAAACTCCATGTATGTTTCAGGGTCGAAATCTGCTCTCGCCACAAGTCTCCATTGCTCGTCTCCATCTAGCTTCACCCAAGCAAGGCCGGGTTTCTGCCAAAGCATTATTTTTAATGTCATGCTATTTCTATCCTCCCCTTTAATCCTCTGGCGCAACTGTGAAGGTACGTCGATCCTTTTCTGATCTTGTTTGCGATCTTGACTCCGACAGGAATAGTCGTCCCGCAAGCCTTGCAGATCGTTTTGATCTTCTTATGCACTCTAGCTGGGGTAGTCTCATAGGAGTGACAACGGGAGGTAGGCCCACCGAGAATCCTCATGACTCTTTTCCAGAAAGGCCCATGTCCACTTTTACCATGCTGGCGTGTTGCGATAAGGTGTCCCATCTCATGGGTGACGGTTCTTTTAATGAAATCTTTTTTATACTTAAAAAGCAAATCGCGATTGAGGCGCAGCTTGTTCTCGTATATGTGTGCCTTACCCGCAGTATGTCCTCTCAGATTGTAAAGGACAGTTGGCATTGACTTGAGTTCGATCCCGTAGTGTTCGGATTCTACCTTAAGGCAGCGTTTGATTTCTTTGTTTACTTGTTCGTATAACATAATTCGTATGCCTATTTTTATACCAAGATTAACCTCGTCCGTCAAGGTTTTTCTTGTGCTTTTCTTTCCTGTTGTAAGAACCCTTACCCTTCTTAACGCGGTGTTCACGGGAAGCACTCCCCATGTAACCTTCGGGATTGACTCTTGCTTTTGTTCTCATGCGTTTATTAGACACTAAAAAAGACTTTAGTTCAAGGGTTATTTTCGTAAGTTATTAACAGTTTCAGGGTCAATTACACTCTCTATTCAGGGTCGAAATTTTGGAAAAGCCCCTTTGGAAAATTATAACATGATTTTATTTCGTATGTCAAGCATATAAACGAAAAAAAAGTTTACGAATAATGAAAATAAACCGTGACAAAGAATAATCCTATGGTAAGATTGATCTCAGTTAAGGGAATTACAAACTAAAACATTATGCCAAAAATAATAAATCAAACTACTGATTACGACTACGAAGTGACTACCCGTCCTTTGTACGACCTCAACCCTGAGCAAGTCGCTCTCCTTCAGGAAAATGAAAACGAAGCCACCTTTGCTGGTGTCTACGGAAATTTCCGAAATGAAGTTGACTCTGCTTTGGGCATTGTTACTGAGCGTTACGCTCTAGTCCAAAATTCCGATGTGGTAGGAAACATCGAAGAATCCCTAGATCGCCGTGGCCTTTTGGATATGGTTGAAAAGGAATTCAACGTAGTTGACTACGGCAAGCGTTTTTACGCTCGTTACAGCATCAAGAATCCTAAATCCGAATTCAACTTTGCTCCTGCAAAGGGCGACAATGTTGGAGTCAGTTTCACCTTTCAAAATAGCTTTGATTGCACAAAGCGTTTGAATGTGGCTCTTGGTTTCTTGCGCTTGGTTTGCACCAACGGCATGACTTCACTCTCTAAACAGTACGAAGTTAATTTTCGCCACCAAACTGGGATCGACGTTGGAGCAATCGGTGACGGCATCGACGCTGCACTGGACAAGCTCACCGACCAGACAAAGGTATTCCAGCGTCTCGCAAATACCGGAATCGACCATGAGAAGGGCTTAAACATCCTTGAAAACCTCACCAAGAAAAAGGTGATCTCTGGCGCGGTTCGCGACAACATCGCTGCGATCTGGAACGCGCAAGCTCAAGACGAAACCATTCACGATGGTTTGGACAAGGATCGCAACCTGTGGAACCTCTACAATGCCGCGACTCAGCATATCACTCGCGTGATCGAGCCAAAGCGTTTCGAGCAAGCGTCTCGTCTCAGTGGATCGATTCTCAACGTGTTTGATCGAGCCGCAAGGACTAAAAAGTTCTTGACTGATGTGACTGCAGAGGTTAAGATCGAGAATAACTAGGAGGAACGATACCTCTAGTTCTTTTGTACTGCTCATAACATTGGGGGGGGAGAGAGATCTCCCCTCCTTTTCTTATGAATTTTTTTTAGGGTCAATATATAACCCTTTAGGGTCAAATATAGAATTTTTTTTTAGGGTCAAATACACACTTCAGGGTCGAAATTTTTTTTAGTATAAGAACTTCAGGGTCGAATTTTTTTAGTATAAAAACTTTATTTATTTTAGACCTCTTTATTTGGCCGACTCCCGAAAAGTGGGCGATTTTTTAATCCATGTAATCTTCACACTTCCAATCTAATAAGGTAAGTATATCTGAAAACGAAATGTCTTGAGGCATAAAGTTTTTTGTAATCAAATCCCCAAGGTCTTGCTTCTTTACCATGAGGGATGCTACTTCTCCAAATCCAGTTTTATTTGAAGCTATTATTTTCCTCTTCCCATACTCCAAATCATAATATGTATCCCCCATTACTATTGATAACAAACCAGATTTATATTTGAAGTCAATAAGATAGTTCTCTGAATGCGCTATCCAATGCCCATCATTTACTCTCATCGCGGAGGAAAGCTCCATACCTCCCTGTATCTGAGATCCAAACTCATGATCCACAAAGCGCAGCATATTCCTTTAGGTACTTCTGACCCGCCTTGGTTAGACTACGACCAGTGGGTTTTACTTGCATGAGACTCTTTTTGAGAAGGAAAATCTCAATGTTAGTTCTAACGGCAGTTGCCTCCATATCTAACTTGGACGCAAGGTGCGTGAGACTAAATTCAGTTCCAGTTCCCAATGCTTGAAGGCAGCGTATCTCGCTTGCGGTAAGTCCAAGAGGCTTGACGTTAAGGTAATCGCAAAGTTTCTCCCAATCCTTCATGTTGAGAGTTTTTTTTCTGCGAGACTTCAGATAACTGAATATGCGGTTAGCATACTGAACCGCCTTGCGAGGCTCATCACGAAGGACGCTTGCTATTGACTCAAGGACTCCCTTTCCGAATTTAATCTTGGGTAAATTGCCCTTAACAATCTTGGCGAGTTGTTCTGGAGTGTAGTGATCCAAGTCGATCTTCCAAAGACGACTCATCAAAGCATGGAAAACTTTATGAGGTTCGGTTGTTGCAAACAAAAACGTATGCCGAGCAAAATCGATATTAATGTCAACATCGCCATGAGAATAACTCGTCCGATTCTCTTTACTGTCGGCAAGCATGGTTAGGAGAGCGGTCTGAACATCCATCGGAAGCTCATGAGCCTCATCAATAAGGACGCAGCACTCCCCGCTCATCACATCTCTTGCGATAACATCTGCCATAAACTGATCGAGGTTACGCCATGAGGATGCAGTCTTAACCACAAATCTCTTGACGGTACGATGCTTTTGCATCGCAACGCCCAAGGCCGTAGCGAAAGCAGTTTTGCCATGACCGCGAGGGGCAATGAACATTAAGTTTGGCATCAGTCTACTCCCCTTCCAATCGTCGAACATAAAGTTCAATGTTTTTCTGGGGCCACTTTGCCCGATGAAGTCGGTGAATATATCTTTCATTATGTATTTTGTATAATCTATTTGTATTAAATTTAAAACTACCAGTCAACCTCATTCTTTTTAGGCAGACTACTTACAGCTACCTCAGTTGCCTCATCGTTTTTAGAGTCAACATTGATTTGGTTGTCGATAACGCTACGGGTTTTGTAATCAGCGTTCATAGGAGATGTCTCCAGTTTTAAAACTTCAGCGAATTTCCTGCTAATGGGAATCATCGCGTCAGAGCAACCCTTATTGATCTTATTGAAAAGCTCGTTGGGCTTAACTAGAACAAAGCTGGTCGCTCCTTTGACCTTCCCTCTGTAATTTCCAGTTCTCTTACTCATGTGTGTATCCTAATTTGTTTCGTAATTAATGTCAATGTTTTTTTCTTAATCGTCAAATCTTTCTTCTGCTAGTTCGTTAGTTAGTTTAACTACCTCTTTAGATACCCGATCCCATTCGGGGTCATCATCTTTATGATTCACCATGATATCGTGTTTCCATTTAGGTAGAGAGTTAACAACATCGTTGAACGCCTTTTCATATACTATTGCCGCAGGGGCTTGTCCAGTAGCTTTCATCTGTAAAGATCCTAAATCATTTAAATTTAAAGTCAATGTAAAAACACATTTATTTTCGTAAGCTTATTTAACAACAGAAAAGAACAAGTATGAACATGAAAGAACCAAAACAAACCAAATTTAAAATGTAGTTATTCTACTATCAAAATAGCTGTCAGGTCAAGATATTTCTACAATGAAAAAACTTTCAGGGTCGAAAAATTTTCCTTGCATTTCACCCTACCTATATTTAGAATAGAAAAATGTTCGGAGCTAAAATGCACATTATTTCGCGGCTCGAAATGTTCGGAGTAATTTTTTAAAATTATTCAAATTTGATTTGTCGCTCACCAGTGATTGGCTAACTAATTTGTCGATCATTATGTGTGAATCTTGATTGGCAACGCATTATTTGGCCGTTCAAAATGTTCGGAGTATTTTGCGATCCAGATTCTTCGGAGCTACATTATTTCAAGTGTCAAAATGTTCGGAGCTAATTTAAAATTATTTAAAATAGATTCAAACCTAATTAGTTTATATTTAAAATGCGGCTTACTTTATATGTATGTGCATTATTTTGAGCTTGTAATTCTTCGGAGTAAATCTGACCATACAGCAAGTGTGATAACTAATGATATATATAACAGAAACAACAATGATATGTATATAAATTGGAATGGGAGTAAGATCTTTTTCACTATGTAATCGAATCTAAATAAATTAAAATAGGTTTCAGAATCTAATTTGAAATAAATAAAAGTTCGGTACTACCATATTCTAAATAATTCTAATTTAAACAGTTAAGGTTAATCTCTTTATATCCCTGTATTACTGTATCTATATGTATATCAAACAATATCAATATATCTGTTCTGCTTGTATGCAACAAGATATGTACTAAAGTAAAAATCATATATTTTAAAATGCCCAAATTAAGCCTTTCATATATAGAAAAGAAAACAATTAGCCCCGAAATCACCCCTTTGTTATATATAAAAAAAAAGATAAGGAGGGTCATGGTGAAACCCTCCCTATCTCTTATCTCCACCCAACCCCTTGGCATTAGAATCACCGCATCCGGTAATCAAAACAAAAGTTAAACCCGTAGTGTTAAACGTGTTGTTCGGAGGTTTCTTCCGACTCTATTCTACGGGTTTAGTGAGACGCTAATTTGGGGGGTTTAAGCAGCCTCACTCGCATTGAGATAAAAGGTTTTACCCTTAAACCCAGCGCGGGTTACAACGTGAATTAGACGTTGTTTTTACGGTGTTCAATACAGGAATACATAATTCCTCGTATGCGGCTCTCTCGCATCTCTATTCCGTAAATTTTCAAAGATCAAAAAAGACCTACATCTATGTAAAACGTAGGCCGTGTTTAGTCAAGTACAATTTAATTCTTTAGTAAGTTCTTTACCAAGTCCTCTTTGGCTTGTTGATAGCCCTCATTGTATGCGTCCTCATGGGCATCCAGATCTTCATCTCCATCGTAGTAGTCGTCAGTAGCCTCGGTTTCGATGATCGTTTTGACCAACCCAACAACCTTATACTTTGCGGTGCGTAATTTCTGACAGTCGCAGTCATTAGGCACACTCACAACGTCAGCAGGGTTGATTTGAACTGCCATCAAGTGACCTCCACCAGAAGTGTAGCCATTGGCATACTCGTAGCTTCCAGCGTGAAAACCATCACTACAACCGATAGAGGCATCATCACAAACGCTATTTCGGGTCATTTCTAGGGTTTGCCCAACAGAATTGTCGAACTTTCCTGAGTATCTGTCAGTGAAGTTAGAATTCACCCCTTTATATGCAACGAAATCCCCTTCGGGAGTAATTGGCATATTTTTATGCTCCAAAAACCGATAAAGCTCGGTTACGGCACGGCGGGAAGGATTCTGCATCAGTTTATCCAAGAAGCGGATCAAACGCTTGTACATTACCCCCTCAGACATACATCCAAGGATTTTATCGACCAGAACATTGTGAACTGGTTCGCCTCTGTACAGAACAACTCCGCTTTCAACAGAGATGTTTCCATCGGTGTAATCGATAACTGCTTGAGCTTGATCGAACATTTCAAGCAGACCATCGGTTTCTTCATTTAGTACCTTTTCCCTAATCTCTTTGAAAAGAGGATGGGAGTCGGTTGCTATATGGGTTTGAGAATTCCAAAATACTGTGACTTTGGTATCTGTTATATTATATGCGTATTGACTCATATTCGTATTATCTCCTAACTGTTTTTGATTCTAATGTATTCTAATGCATCGGTCAAGCATTTTTTTTCGATATTAATTGCTTCGTCATATCTAAAATAGCTCTCGTCGTTCATCTCTCTTATCGTATCTGTAAATTTTTCTTCCGGTATTCTTTTTTCAATAGTCAAAAAATATCCACCAATTTTCTGACAGTAAATAAAACTTGGCCCATCCATTTTGTTTTCCTTTTACATTGGTCTACTTTGTTTGTGTTTTAAAATTGTTTAAATTTAAATTTAAGGAGGCTCCCCCGCCAACTCCCATTAACCAAGGAGCCTCCCTGTTGCCCTTACTTACCGTTTAGGTAAGCGGAGAGATACTTTACGTCCTCTAGGTCAATCCCATTGTAGTAGTCGTTCGCCTTGACGAATTTCAGCATGGGGTACTCCTCCAATAGCTCTTTAGCTTGAGCCATGTATGGATTGTCGTCCTCGCTCATAGCTTCTTCGGGCTTCATCACCTTTTCGATCTCCTCCATCGCAATGCCAAGGTTGGTAAGACCAAAGCGTAGGTTGCGGTAGTTATTGAAAGGGCTACGATCTGCACGGGTATTCGCGGCATCAACTAATTCTAAATATAAATGATTCTTGTCATTTAACTGGCCCCGTAGCCTGTTAATTTTATCATCATCATTGAAAAAGAAGTTTCCTGCGGTTCTAATGTTATCGCGATTGCACCAATCGATTGCATTTTCATGGGCATCAGTTTCTTCAGCCCATTTTACTACTCGCTGGAATGTAACGTCCCTCAATGGAGTCCAACCCTTGCCGAGTTTCTTCACGGCAGCACTTTTAACAGCGTAGATTTCATCCTCAGAGGGAATGTCCTCCACAACTTCACGCATATCTCTTAATTTGCTAAAAAACTGAGAGGGCGATGTGCCTTCAACTTTATAGCGATCAATTTCAACAAAGACAGCATCAGTCTGCTCATTTAAATCGCAATCAACTGGTTTCCAGTAGTCAGAATCGTTACCCGTATCCCCTGCTGAACCATCACTAACAAATTTGAATACTTTCAGATTGTTTTTTGGATTAGCGGGAGTATAGGAACGAGTACCACTTGTGGTACGCTTCCCAAAGTCCTCTGGGAGAGCAACCTCTGACAATTTTTTAATTTCACAATCAATTTTTGTTACATCTAAAAACTCGTCCATGCCGTTGATCGTCTTGCCATCGCTATTAACGTGAGTCTCTGGGCAATTAAAGAGGTAAACGTCATTCCCTGCATCTGACTCGCTCGCGCATCGTGCGTAGAGTCCACGGGAATTAGGCAAATCGTTATGATAGACAACAGTGTTTGGCTTCACCGTAATGTTGCGAGACTCTATTCTACGCCACTTTTGAGTGTTGCGGGACTTCTCGTAGTGGTAGATCTTACTAGGGCTACCGCGCAACTCCCAAGCACTAATGTTTGCGCTATCGATTACCTCACCTTTATAGTCTACCTTCTCCACAATTCGGGAAAGGGTGTAGTAGCCACTTCCGTAATCAAAAAGCTCGCCATAGAGCAGTTTCGCTCCCCAATAGGACTTCTCGTTGGCAAATTTCTCATGAATTTGCCCAACGATTTCTTCCTTAATCTTGAGCATCTTTTCTACTATCTTCTTAATCGTAGCGTCAGTATATTCCAGCATCTCGCGAGAGGCGGCGACACTTAATTCCCCGATTTCAAATTCAAGGTGCAGACACTCACTGAACATATTGCTCAGTCCGTCTGGAATGTTTTTGAGGTTATTCTTATCAATCCGATAAGCGACATTGCCCATGATGGCAACTGGACTGCAATCATAGGAATAATTTCCAGCATTAGAAGTGTTCCACTCCCATCCATCACCGGAAAGAATTGGATCTTTTTGATCTTCAAAAAAGTTTGTACGCCCCTTCATAACAGGCTTAACCTTGAAGTAGCGAAAGAACGCTTGAGCCTTTTCCTCAAAGACGTTTATATCATCTGGCTCGACAGGGATAATGACTTCAATGCCGTTTTTCTCATCGGTATCACTAACGCCAAGTAAATCACACTGACCTACCTTACTTGGGTCAATGACTGCATTGTAGTGATAGCACTTGCCATCGACGTATGACTTGACCATGAAACTATCAGAGTAGGCAAAAGCAGACTTACAGCCGATACCGAACATACCGATTGCGTCATTGGTTCCACGTTTGGTTGATTCACCATACTGAGTGTAGATAGTCCGAACCTCGTCAGGGGTCAAACCCTTGCCATAGTCGCGAACCGAAAATTCGGGTAGCAATCGAGTGGGAAGCCCAATTACAATGGGCCTTTCGGGCTGACCTGTTTGAACATGGGCATCTACCGCATTGCAAGCGTACTCACGCTGAACTGCGAGAACCTTGTCCGAATACATTGAGTTTCGGAGGATGTCCAAAAGGTGAGGCAATCCACTTTCAGAGATTGCGAACGAGACGGATTCCTGTATCCCTTTTTGGGACAAGGCATTTTCATTAATGGGAGTTGGTTTCATGATTTGTATGTATTATTCGTTTAACTTGAGATGAGCTTATAGGAATACTTATGCGGAGTCAATGTTTTTTTTCGTAATTGTGAGGTGCGTAAGATCAACTTCTATCTCAGGGGTATCTGGATTTTCTTCCATGATAGATAACATTTCTAAATCAACATCTTTTTCGCTCACTTTAAGTTCTTGGGACTTCAACGTATTGCAAGGGATAAAGCAAGACCCCATACCAGTGGACTCCCAATTAGCTGCGATGTAGCCCATCGCCTCTTGGAGACTCTCATTATCCAGCCAACCGTCTTGGTCGCAAGTTATGACTTCTGCTTGAATCTTGAATTTTTTGACTTTCATTAGTGTATTCTTTCTAATTTTAATTTTGAACGGTTTTGATTTTCTCCTTGCTTGCCTTGAGAAGATCATCTGCAACATTGACTGCTTCTCTGACCTCCGACATGAGTTCTTCTGGGATAACCAAAACTTGATGCTGTCGCTTGTTCCGCTTCCCTGTCTTTGGAGACTTTATATTACTCCGATCATGGATGTATTTCTTCTGCTCTCTCCTGACATCATCGAGATCCCTTGAGCCGCTGAGAGGATGTCCCTTGGGCCAGTTGATGCGATACGCGCATTTCTCTCCCTTCTTGCTAATTCTCACTCCTTTGATGCCTGAGAAATCGCTCCGTTTATAGAGGCCGTATGTGGGATTGTTCTTGTATCGATCCCCTACCAAAATGCCAACGTGAGGGTATGGGGAGGCATGAGTCCCTCCTTGGTACGGTTTACGGGCCTTACGTTCGTCTCGACGGGTTCTCCTAAAGGTCTGCGGGACTCCGATCCATTTTTGCTCATATTCTTCAGTAACGGCATCCTCGTCGAACTCAGGGGTATCCTTGCCCATCGTCTCTCGATCCTTCTCGTTCTCTTTCCTCTTGGCCTCAACATACTCGATCCTCTCCTTGTTGATGTAGTCCAGCCACTTAATTGTGTTCATCACCATTCCGATCATTGAGTCAAGGAAGATGGTAGCCGTTTTCTCATCAAAGAAATCCAGAAGATAATACAGTCTATCTTCAAAGTAAAAATAAAGGTCTTTGGATACCCCAATAGTGAAATCATTTGAAAAAGGATGCCATTTACTTGGGGATTCAACCTTGCCTATTCCTAATTGACTAAAAGTCGCCCCACTGAAATTGCTCCTATGCGAAAAGTGGAAGAACATAAACTCATCTTGCTTCTTCATTTTCGAGCGATCTTTTTTAGCTACCGATTGGAGCTTCGTCATTCCATCATTGTCACTCCACTCTGAAAAACGCTTTATGTCACTCTTTTCTCCATCTGCTCGCCATAATTCCATGTCTTTATTCGCCATAGGTAATGCGCTATTTGTTAAGAGGCTATGTATCTGTATAGCCTCCCAATGTGCTTTCTGCTCTCTCAAATCCTTGGTCTTGTCCATATCGCCATTGTTCTCCACATAGAGTGTCGAGTAATCAGCATAGTCTCTAGCAAACGCTCTACCGTAACAAGGGATTCCAGTGTATTTATCAGAGATTAACCGATTATATTCCCAAGAGCCTTTGGGAGAATATGAAACCAAACAAGACGGCATCTTTTTATCTTCGTGATGAATATAATACGAATTCCTGCGTTGGAAGATGGAATCCATGAAATTTTCACTCAAATCCTCTTTCGAGATGATAGGGAAAATAGGTAAAGCATGACCATCCATATCAGTTCCAAAATGGTCTTTATCAGTTCCATAATGTTCTACGGTTTTTGTGGTTATCGGGTCTGATCCTTCGTCCCATTCATATCCATGAGCCTCCTGCATCAATTCGCGTATCGTGTGATAGTCCTCGGAAACTCTTTTGGTCATAGGGGTCAAGATCTGAAAACTAGCTTGACTCTTGGTCATGTAAATCACTTCACGGGAAATCTTATCCAGATAAGTCTTTATCCATAAATCAATCGCGGCATCTGACGTTAGAGCAAGGAAAGGGAGTTTATCGGGGTTTTGCCTTGCGTCTCTCCATATTTTGAGTGCCGCATCGCGGCTTTCTTTTGTAGGGAACAACCCTTTCTTTAAGTAGCTGGGCAATTTATCTTTGCACCAAAGAAAAAAAGCCTTGTAGCTTTGAAGCTCCCATTCCTTATCAAGAGGGCGCAAGCCTATATATTTTTTACTCGTAGATGAGTCAGACCAAGCTCCGTTTGTGAGAATGTCATTTATGAAATTCTTGACTTTGGGCATCCCCGCTGGAGCAATGTCGTCATGAGAAAGCCTTAATTGCCTAATCTTTAAGCATTTTTGCTCGTTGCAATCTGGGTGGATAAGCTCAAATCCTTCACTACCACTAACAGCCGCATTAACTAAATCACTGTCATACAAATAACCTTCACCTTTGTGATGTATATAAGATGCGTCTATCAACTCATCTGAAACTGAGGGCGTTATGGTACAACCTTGATTCGGTTTAGTTTCGGTCATGCTCACTGGCGTACAAGAAGGATCGAAAACGGCCATCGGCACTTCTATCCTACTGGGGAATTTACGATTCCTGCTCTTGCGTGGAGTTGGCCCCCCTCGCCCCTTTTTACGTCCTTTTGATTTAGGCATGAGGGAACACTACTATCGAATCAGTAGTTCGTCAATGATTTTTTTCGTAATTATCTATGTATGTAATCAAAACCCTCTGGCCCATCTGTCCTTGTTTCGATTTCAAAATTCTCCAAATAAGATTTGTCTCTCATTTCTTCAAACGCACTATCCATAAACATTTCGTATGCTGCTTTATGTGCGTCCTCATGGCTACCAGCTTTTATTAATACGTTTTTTGCAACAGAAAAAATAATTTTAACTGGTACTTCATCGTATTCATTACCCTCGTCTATTCTCATAACTTCTCCATTTTCGCTGTATGTAATCCCATATCATTATTCCTATTCCTAGTATAAAATAAATCACTTTCATGTCTATTTTTACACCAAGAAAAACTTGGTTGGCCCGTAGGGACTTGAACCCTAAACCTACGCATTATGAGTGCGTTGCTCTAACCAATTGAGCTACGGGCCATTGGTCAATCGTGATACCCAAGCACCTTAACAAAAGCTGGGGTATATTCTCCCACATAAGAACATTCAACATTATATGCAAAGTATTGCTCTGCTTCATCGTACCAAGAAATAAAATCTACGATGCCGTCTCCCCTACCTTCGGATGGGTCATTGGCAATGAAATCTTCCATTAAAAGATCTAGGCATTTGTAGTAACTGTAACAAGCCCTTGGGTTCTCCCCAAAGGTTTCTGACACTCCAATAAAAGCCTCATCGAAACCATCAGCAAGTAGAATCTTATCCAAGCACTCAGGATAATTTTCCTCAAGATAGCCCTCTATCCTTTCTCGCGGCGATTCACTTTTCTTGGGCATTAATTTCATCTTCCACTGTGGCAAACCGTTCTCCTTCTTCTGGTGGTTGCATGGACTTCTCCATTATGTATTTAACAAGTTCGTGTATTTCGTGATATATTTTCAAGTGTCGATTATTGGAAATCGCCTTACTCATTAGGCTTTCTCTTTCTTCGTCACTCATCTCAGAGAATTCTTCTCCATCCATTCGACAAGCGAAAGGGGGAAGAAAGTCTATGGAGTCATTTGTGATGTGAACAACGGCATCGTGTTCACCAATAGTGAGTGTAGTATTGTTGTCTTTCATTTTTAAGATGGTTTATCACCATGATACTTTTCATGTAATACTTGATACAAGTTTTCCTTGTCCTTGTCCGTCATTTGCTTAACGCACTTCATGGTAACGTCTGGTGTCGATAGTAAGGGTAGAATTCTTTTTTCTAGCCTAGTTAATTTTAGTTCTTCTTTTTCCTCTTTCATTTAACATGACTAATAGGGTCGATCATAAGATCAAAAAGACACATAAATACCAGCCAAAAAACAATCGCTTCAAATGGATTAATATACCCATTAAAAGAGCATATAATTGGGCCTAAAAACGCTACATATTGCATAGCGTTATTTCCCCTCTCTCATTTTTTGAAGGCTAACTGATTTAATGCCTTCCTCCTTGGAGAATTCTTCTTTCCATAGTTTTCTGAGTTCTCTCCATTGGTCTGAGTTCATATCTTTTTCTGGCTCCTCCACTACAATTGTTACCTTATACTTCATTTTTTGCTTTCTTGTCGTCTCCCAAATACTCATCAGCCATTTCTGGTCGCTCTCTCTCAATCAAGTCTCTGCAATCCATAATCCTGTCGAATAACTGGTTTTGGCTATAAAACCTAAACATATCGGGATTCGGTAGTCTCTCGTATATTTCTTTAATGATTTCGTAATTTCTCATATATTGTTTCTCTCTAGCCCATCCATTTCTCCACACGTTTCAAGCACTGTCCACCCATACTCAACCATTCTGTCTTGAAGGTTGCGTTCGTTTTTAGCTAAAAATTCATGAGCTTGTTCTTCGGTTAGCTTAAACAAGTCCATTGCATCTTCAGCACTCCACACTACTCTGCCGTATTCTTTTTTCATAATTTAATCGTCTAAATTATCTCTCTATCTTTTCAAAGTTTTTATCTACAATGTCGAGGACATCTGTTTCTAGCTTCCTCTTGAACTTGAAGTAGTCCCATGAAGTTGCGAGTTGAGGGCATTTTTCCTCAAAGTATTTTTCAACATCTTCGTGAATGTCTGCTTTAACATCTAGTATCTTGTATCCCATAATTTAATCCTCCAATACATAAAACTGTTTCCACTCACCATCAAATTCCTCATCATCGCAGTTGGCTAGGTTTTCTTCTATCGCTCCAACGGCATACTCGTATAAGGTATTCATGTCCCAAGCGTCTACCATGTCTCTCGACAGCTTGTCCCTGTTCTCTGTTGTGTTTTTAGTTTTCATAAATTATAGCACCTCCACTGTATCTTCGTCAGGGTTCCATTGCATCGAGCCTTCTAGGTCGCCAAGTCTTTCCCTGACAATGTTTTCAGCTTCGTCTCCAGTTTCGGCTTCTACAATTTCTGTGCCGTGAGCGTAATAAGTCTTTGACCAATGTACTTCGTGTTTCATAATTTAATCCTCTAACTGTGTTTCTACTAAATAACTGACCACTTCATCAATCTTATCTTTATAGCGTTTTCGTGTCCAGCCATCATTATGTCTACTGTTTGCTTCTAGTTGCCACTTTCGTAGTATATCAATTACTTCGTTTGTTTTTACTTTGTTCATTTCTTTTGTATCGTGTTGCTTTGGCGGTAAGTGTGCGCCAAGATATACGTTGTCTACTGGTTTAATTTTCATAATTTAATCTCTCCAATTTTCAACTGATTCATCCATGTCCTGTTTCACCCAACTCCAATCTGTTTCGTCCATGAGTGCTTGGGAAATGTCATGCCAATCCTCATTTGTTTTTAGATCAAAATCATGTTGATCCCAAGTATTGACGACTATGCTCGCTTCGGGATCGTATTCCTTTTTCAGAATTTCAATAACGTGTTTAACTTTCATTTCAGTCTATCACTCCATTCAGTTTGTAGTGCTATCATAATTTTTTCTGCGATCATTTCTCTAGCCGCTTCAGAGCCTAAATTGATTTGCCCGTCAGCATAACCTTCTAATACTTTCAGAACCACTTCTTTTTCGTATTTGTTAATTTTCATTTTTAGTAATCTTCTTGTGCAATTCTTCAACTTTTCGCTCAACAAAATGCTCAAACCGCCCCAATGAATGAGTAGTGTCTCCACCGCTATCAGTGACAAGGAGGAATCCATCTTCACCGAAACAGCCAGATTCTTGGCGAAACTTTTTTCTGACAAGCGTTTCTTCTTCGTCGTAATTTTCATCCGACTCTGGGAGTAAAGACTCTATCAATTCCTCCACTTCGGGGGATTGAATTGATGACCCATTAGGGGTTCTATCTCGAAAGCTGAAGAAATAAGGATCGCTGGGGAGTCCTAGAATATCATAAATTTCTTTATCGGTCATAAGCTCCTCCTTGGAATAGACATATTTAACCTTGGTCTTTAATTTCGTAGTAAGAATGGCCGTTACCATCCTTATGTTCTTTGGATTCTTCCGCATCTAATTCGCGGATGCAACTTCCCCCGTACATTAATGCTGTTTCTTTTGCTTCGTCCAAGTTTTCAGCTTGAGTAATGAAGGTTTCGTTATGTTCTATACATAGATATTTTTTCATATTATTTTTCCTCGTTCATCTTCTATAACTTCCCAATCAACTTCCCATGATGCTTCTACATACGAGCCATTTTCGGGTAAGCCAATAGTGGGATCTTTTTCTGCTATCTCTGCCGCGCCTTGTCGAGTTTCTGACTCGACCTCAACGTAGCCATACATTTGCCAGCTAACTGGTACTTTATACTTCATTTAACCCTCCAATACATCAAACCCAACAACCTCACCATAATGACTGATAACATCTTCGTCGGGAATGTTTACCCAACCAACGCACCCGTCCCAAAGCACTTGTTTCAAGTCCCTGTCTTTCAATCCTTCAAATTCGGATTCAGCAAGTAACTCTCTCATTTCGTTAATTTCTTCTTCTGTATATGTCCTCATTACCTAGTCCTTCCGTAAGGTAGTTGTTTTAGTCTATTAATTTTAGCTTCGTATTCTTTAATTCGTAAGTCTTTGTGTGCCTCGTTTAATTCTTCCTTCGTATCAAATTCTTCATGAAGGTAAATAGTCTCCAAGGCCAAATCATCTTGAGTAAATCCGCAGTCTCTAATGATCTTCGCTGACCCCGTGGTATTGAATGGGTTGGTAAGTTGCTTCCACACCGATTCTTCCATTATCCCCTTGGCACTCCAATAATTATCAGAGCGTTTCTCCCATGCGTCAGACTCCCAAAGCATATACTTGTCAGCCTCCTTCCAGTATCCTTTGGCGTGAGGTTCAAATGGGTAATCTTTCATGCTCGCATCAAAATAGTAACCATTCTTTTTAAAATCGTAACGTGGGCTGTACCAATCATTGGAATTGAAGTCGCACTGTTCGGTGATTCCAAGATTCGGGCCATACCACTCATGTTTCCCTCTTGCGGGGCCAAGGGTGCGCTTGTTATCGTGACTATACTTGTACCCCTCAAAGGATACCGCAAACTGGCCGAGCCTCATGTAGAGTAATTCAGACTCCTCTATGCGAAAGTGATATGATCCTGTGCAAGTGTATTTCATTTTAGAATCCTAATGCTTGCTTGACCCTGTTCATAACGTCATTGATTTGCCCAAAGTCAAAATCATCATCTAACTCACCACTCAAGGCGTATCCATAGTAATCTCTGCCAAATTGAACTCTCGCAGTTCTGCAAGATTTATGGGTTGACCCCCAGCTTGTAATCTGTTGTTTACATTCTCCGCGAATATGGACTGTAACCCAAGGGCGACTAGAAGCTACGTCCCTAATGCGAACCGTAGCGGCCTTTTCTGGAAAGTATTGAGTTTGAGTTCGGGGGATAATGTCTTGAGGCTCTATATGCCCGACTTTAGAAAGTCTGACGACTCTGCTGTTCCTCTCCCAATTCAAGCTGATAGGATTATTATCTTTCATTTCTAATTTGTATTTTTTTGGTTTGCAAAGACCTCCTTGATGATGTCTTTGATTTCATCTTCTAGCTCTGACTTCTTAATCTCTCCTACTTCCTCGCCATCTTCATCAGCGACAAAGATCCTCTTGTCTGCAAATGGGAAGGTGTGGAAGATGTGGGTGATCTCATCTGCCAAATGTTTCTGTAATTCGTTCATCTGCCCTGAGACTACTCCGGTTCACATCTTTAGTCAATGTTTTTTTTCGTAATTAATCAAATTTTTTTAGGGGTATAATTCATCTGGCTTTTCAGTGTCTTTTGGATCTTGGAGCATCTTTTTTGTTACAGCAAAGGGAGATGTTCTCCCTATCCATACGTCACTTCTGCGTTTTAGTATGGGACACTTTTCTAGCAGAAAACCCCCGAACCAATCGAATGGGCCACAGTATTCATCGGGGTGCATATCTGGCTTGTGTTCATATATTCCAGCCATCACACTTAACTCAAGAGTCTCGTCTGGTTGACCTTTGAACCACTCGATGCCCAGCCTAGCGACTTCCTCTCTTATGGCCCTGTCTCTTTTGGCGGGAGGACTTATATGGTCAAACTTGGAAACATCGACTTTTATTTTAGTCTCAAATCCCACCCCTTGAAACACAAACTCTCTGATGTCTGGCATTTCAAAATTCTACATTTTAGATTTAAGATCTTTTTTCAATTTGATTATTTCCCTTCTTAATTCTTTTTCCGCAAGCAACAGCCTGTAACTCCTTTCGGTTGCTTCTTTCATGACGGGAAGATAATCCCCCTCAAAACTTATCATGCCGTCATTCTCTAACGACTTAATATACATCATACCATCAGTATAAGTACCACGAAAGGATTCTTCCCCTTTATTTGTAATAACAAAAGTAGAAGGTTTGGTGCTATTATCCCAATGCTTTTTCATCAGATTTGTAATATATAGCTCGGTCTGAGTAGGATCAATTGGGGCTTTATATTTTATTTGCGCTTTATATTATAGTATCTTTTAGCCCAAGAAATTTGGTTAACCGTTTTGCTTGGGAAGTGTAGTTTCTTCAGGTCGCGCCGTTTCATTGTGGGGCCATATTCAAAAAGCAAATCTATTTCTTTCTGAGTCCACACGATCTTTTTCAAGCCCATCTTCATCTTTTTTTGGCTCACTTGGATGGGGGTCTTGTTCGGGATAAATTGTTCGCTTATTTGTCGCTGATTGTAGTCTTTCCAAACTGACAAAAGAATCTCCACTTCTTGCTGAGTCCATATTTGATTCCTTTTTGTTCCCTTATGAAAGCCAAGCTCTCGTCTCTTAACTGTTACCGCTGAGACTTTTCTGTGCGACAAAAACTCTTGTTGAATCTGCTCGTCTGAAAGATTTTTATAGTTATTTTTAATTATGTCAATCTCGTAGGGTTTCCATCTTATTTTTTCGAGATATTTATCTCTAGCTTTTTTAAAATTCAAATTCATGCTCATCTTATTTGATGCTCTATTCATTCGCTTAAAGATTTTACATAAGCCATAATGGCTTTTCTTTCTTCCTCTGTTGTGGGCAGCGGAGCCATTGCGGGTAATGACCCTTTAACAATTTTAGCAAAAGGTTTTTCTATCGATTCTAAAAAATACCCCTCGTCTAAAACCACTTCTTTAATGGGGCCACCTACGCCAATGTGGACTTCTCTTTTCCCCCCCCAAAACTTACCCATGAATTTCGGAGACTTTAACGCCTCTCCCGCTGGACATGGTATGCTCTCATCTGTTTGGTGACACAAGGCGCAGCTTTTGCTAATAAAAAGCTCTTTGCCTTTTTTGACAGTATCTTTTTTTGGCTCTGCGGCAAGTTTGTGCTGACAAAAACACCCAACAACACCTATAAAAACTATAATTGCTATTAATCTATCGTTCATAATCTATTATACTTTACATCTCGTTTACGTTTTATTTGGCCTCTTTAATTTTCGGGGCTTTTTTTTCTTTATTTGCTTTTTTGGCTTTTCTTTTTTCCAATAATTTTTCGCTTCGTGCTTCTGGCACATTTTATCGAACCAATCCTCATCAATGTTGTTGTCCATGAATATGTTTTTCTTATTATAAAAATAGGGGGAGCTTTCGCCCCCCCTTGGGTTGAGTTGCCCTTTCTCTATTGGGAGGATGAAAGAGAACTCCAATCTACTGGAGATACCTTATACTCATCAAGCCGCTTCAAGGTTTGACCCTCCATCCATTTGAAGATGGCGTTGATCGTTTTCTTGTAGAGCGTTTTATAGTTCATGGAACCCCCACGATAACCTCCTTGCCGCCCAACGGTAAGGATCATATTTCTCAACATGAGGATAGGATCGCCTTCTTGAAGGTTGGTTCCCGAAACCAAGCTCTTGGTAAACGTCAATGACTTCTCTGGGAAGTGATAAGCAAATTCGCAACAAGCATCTTTTACAGGCGCGAACTTATGTCCATTAACTCCATTCCTCAACTCGTCAATCACGGGAATATATTTATCTCCATGTGTGTCTTGAAGGTTTTTCATGTCAACATCGTTAACAACCCCCTTATATCTTTGTAGTCCCAAGGTTTTCACCAACTTTTTCGTAGTCGAGCGAACTTGCGTATCCTGACCAAGAAGTTTGCTAATGTTTTCATTAGTGCGAGACTTGCCCATGTCAGCTTTTTGAATGGACTCTTTATTTAATCCGTAAGCGACCACAATGGGCATCTTGAATTCATGTTCTCCAAGTTGATCTACTGTGACTCCAAGTCTTTCTGCAATCATCTCATTTGCCCTCACTAAAGCGGCAAAGCGATGCTGTCCATTGAAAAGCGTCCCGTCTCTATCAATAGAGACGCTCTCTCCGGTTAAGGGCCACTCGCCGTCAAGAATATCAGAAGCATATTTCTTCACAACGCTCATTAAGGGCTTTCTATTTCCCACGTTATGATAACTCAACATGGTTAATGCTTCGTCGTATCCTATTTCTGCCACTTGAACCTTCGGTGCATCCGAAACAAACCGATGAGTTGGGATTTCTTTCCCTTCTTCTCTCAGGGCTTCTCTCTTTTCATAACAGCCATTACTGCCTCTCTTAAACATAAAGTGTAAGACAGTCTTTGGACTCCGTTTCTTTTTATTTGACGTATCAATCATTACGCTGTCGTTTTACCATTAGTTAAGTTCGGGGTCAACTATTTTTTCTCCACCCTCCTTCTGATTCCTAAATGCTTCCTCATTCCCGTGATTTGTTCTAATCTTTTATTTGGGAAAAATTTTTGTTGAAGGTCAAAATGAGTATAATTCGCCCCATGCTCAAGCAATAAGCCTCGTTCTTCTTCAGTCCACACTGGAGGCTTTTTAAGTCCCATCTGCATCTTTTTCTGATTTACTTGGATGGGGGTTTTATTCGGTATATATAACTCGCTAATCTGTCTTTGGTTATGGTTCTCCCAAACCCCAAGCAGTATTTGAGTTTCTTCTTCTGTCCAAATTTGGTGCTTTTGCATCTGAATTTTTAGTTATACTCTTTAATAATCTATATAGCAAGAATTTATTTCGTAAATGCTTCTTTTTTGAAATCCATTATGACGACAACGCGATTTTCTTCTGTGTTGTTTTCTACTTCATGCTTTATTCTATCGTCAAAAACCAGTAGCTCACCTAATTTCCACGATCTTTTCTCTCCATCAACTTTAATCCAGCAATTTTGTGAATCATTCGGGACTATAATTGGCAGGTGAACTCTGTAAACAGGTTCTTCAAGGTCGTAACCTATATGGGGGTAAATTTTTGCATGGGGCTGCAACAGGCTATAACTCGCAATAAAAATGTGATCGAGCGTTTTAAGAAATTCTAATGATTTTCGTGACGGATGTTGGTTGTACCATTCGCCCTTGTATAAAAATGGAGACACTTTCCATTTTTGGTTGTGTATGTCTCTTGGGTAATCTAAAAAATTGAAAATATTTTTATACTCATCTAAAAAGACATCGGCTTTGCTTGCAACTTTTTTACTGTAAATAAATCTTTCTGGATTAATATACGAATTCATTATCTATTAATTCTTTTACTGTCTAAATCTCTATGAAACGTACTAGACTCTATTATGGTGGTGTCCTCTAAAGCTATTAACTTATGCGGAAGCGGAGGATGGACTTCCAAGGATTGCCCCGCCTCTAGTGTTCCTTCGTGAGTCTCTCCTTTTTCAGTGTCAATTAGTTTTACTTTCAATAACCCGCTCAGTATGTATAGGGTTTCTGCTTTTTCATAATGAAAATGAAGTGAGGATTCAAACCCCTTCTTTATGAAAAGAATTTTTCCGCAGTAGTCGTAAAGCTCATCATTTGCCATCCATTTCTCGTAGCCCCAATCTTTCTCTACCTTTTTTACGTTAGATATATTTGCCTCGATTAAGTTCATTTTAAATTTGATTTATTTCGATTCAGTCCTCTTTGTCCCAAGCACCCCAATTAAAGCTATCTCCTTCGGCTTCTTCTTGTCTTACTTGCTCGTCTAAAAAGTGCATTTTTTTTATTTCTATGCGGTAATCTTGACCCTCTATGAGAGGAGAAAAAGACTTCGCATATATTTCAGCGTATTTCTTATTTAGGAAAAAACCCACGGGCTTCCCCCTATGGAGAACTTGATAGAAATGTTTTATTTGGCTTTTATTTTGAGTCATGATATTTTTGAGCTTCCTCGTAATCTGAGTAATGAGATCTTGGCTGACGGTCTATAACTCTATAAGGCATATTAGGCTCAAAGACTTTTCTCTGCTTGGAGCAAGTAAGATGCTCGTAAGTCTCAGTGCGAGGCTGAACGTATTTGTCCATATGGGCTTGTCTTGCTTGGCATCTTTCACGTTCTTCCTCCGCTTCTACATACTCAAGGTACATATCAAATATCTTATTTACGCGAGGCTTGTCGGGAGCTACCCACCATGTTATCCGAAATAAAATCTTAAACAAAAAAACTCTGACTGTCGAAAACATCAATCCTCCAATATACAGTCGTCGATTTTAAATGTAAATAAGAAAGAAAATTATTTAATAATAAAAAATACGATGAGCGCGATACAAGCTAATGTAAAAATCGCAAAGAGCTTGCCGTCAGGAGGCGTTTTCCCTCTTTTACCGTCATGAGGTAGTATCATCTTTTCCCCCGTTCTTGCAGCCGCAATCTTTATCGCAGCCACATCCATCTTGTTTTTCTTCTGATTTTATTTGATTAGAGAAGTCAATTACATAGCTACCGTCTTGTATTTCAACATTAGCATTAGATTTCTCCCATTGAGAGTAGCATACCGCCGCTCTTTGTTCGTCGTCTGGAAACTCCTTCACCATTTTAAGATTATCCATGCAGATATTTACGAAATCTTTTTTGTCCTGCCCTTTTTTTGGTGTTGGTAATGGCATAATGTTTCCTGTTTTAGATTACACAATTTTATTTCTTCGGCATAAAAAATACTCTACGGAGAGTCTCTTTAAATGAAATTTCCTTCGGGAATTCTTCTATTTTTACTGCATCCCAACGAAAAATGAACAAAAGCGAAAAAACAAAAGGGATCATGGTGTAAAGAAGTTCCATATATTATATTACACGTTTAAGTAATCCAATTATTGAAAGTTATCACTATATACCTAGAGCCTTTTGTAACTGGCCTCGCTCCATGATAGTGGGTAAACATACCTTGATGAAACATCATGTAGCCAACCTTGGCTTTGACCAGTTTTTTAGCATCTAAAAACCAAGTCCCTCCCCCCTCAAAGTTGTTATTAAGGGTCAATATAGTAGTAACGCTGCTAAAATCATGATGTAGGCCCAAATGAGCTTGTTCATCTGGGTCATATTTGGCGATAAAGCTTTCGGGAGTAAATCTCTGATCTAATTTCTGATCCCCTAGAATGTCATCAAGGTGGTAAGCGTGAATTATCGCTGGGTAGACTATTTTAAATAAAACATGATTATATAATACGTCTAAATTACCTATGTCACTTAAAAGCATATCATAGGTTGGGTAGTCAGTATTCGTTTCTCTCTGGCCGCTATCCCAAAGATTTTTTTCTTCCGCCGCTTTTATTATTTTCTCGCAGATTTCCTCGTTGAATAATTGAAACCCATAGCAACCATAAAAAATCTCGTCTAAAACGAGATCCCATTCCCCTTTCAGCGCAGGGGGAGATATATACTTGGTAAAATCTTCCACTATTTTTTAGGATCTTTTGTATTCTTCAAGTCAAAAAGCTCATCGCTGACTTTAAGGAACTGGTCTTTCCAGTATTCGCTAACGGTATCTATTTTGGTCTCTAGCTGGTCGTTTATCACCTCTGAAGCGTAATACTTACCCCTCCAGTAATCTCTGGCTTGAGCCACTTTCCACAACTGTTCATTTATTTTTGAATTGTCGGAGTCAGCTTCATTAAGCATCTTCGTATAAATCCTAACCGACTTATTGTTATTCTTCAAGACCTTATCGACGTTGTAATGATAATAAAGTTGATAGCAATAAAGAATAATTACCCATAATGAAATTAAACCTAAAAACCTTTGGTTTATGGTGAGTCCTTTAAACATAATGCTTTTATTTTATCAGATTTTTTCTTTATCATATTAAACCAATAATTATATGTTATTTTATTTTTATGTGTAGAATCAAATTCAACATTTCCTGTAAAATTTTCATATAATTCAATTGGAACCTTCAAATATTGTTGATAATAATCCCTAACTGCACTACTTTCCATCACCGGAACAGTTGACGTTAACAGGCATTCATAATTTCTATGAACATCTTGCCCGTTCCCACACAACACTAAACAATATTTAAAATTAGAAAGAGTTTCCAAATAATCATCAAACTTCAATCTATCCTTTTCTATGACACATCTATCTTTATGCTTTTCGACAAAACTATTCAATAAACTATATCGTCTATTGTTAGTTTTTGAAAAATATGGAACATAAACCATATCAATTTTATCATCTGGATTTATTTTTTTATTGTAAATATTTTCTATTATTGTCTGAGAGCCAAATTCCCGCTCCTCTTCAGAAAATCCTATGGGCAAAAAATCAATCCGGGGATCCAATCGTGCGGGATTGCACCTATACCAAGAATCGACACACGAAAACTTCATAATATAATCAACATGGTTTTGATCGATATAATTATCACCCCTTCCAGTAATAAGTACAATATTGATTCCTTTTTCTTGAATTTGAGGTAATATTTTAATCAACTCATGTGTTAAATCCCATTTTATGAATAATATAGAACCATTAGTAATTTGATTTATATCAAAATGAATTTCTTTTCTATTCTTTGTTAATCCATGAGGAATATATTCCTCATTAGAAAAATCAATCCCAAAATCACACATTTCAACAGGGCTGTCATACCTAATATATTTCATCAATTTAAATATATTCTATTAATGCCCCATCTTCTTCATAGGCGATGTAGTCGGGGTGAATCCACCTAATCTCTTTAAGGGGGGATATTTTAGCCCAGTAATTAAAAATATGCTTCGGTGGTACAAGGGGGTCTTGCGATCTTTCGTGAAAGATCTCGTAAGAAATTTCATGCTCAAATTGGACTACTCGACTATGCACTTCTATGAAGTCAACCGCTCTTCCAAAACCGTAGAAACGTAATTGACCGTTAATCCACTTATCTCCCATGTAGCCCTCCGAGTCCAAACCAGCGGTAGACCCTCCGAAACTCCCCTCTTTATATTCTTCTAACGGCCAATATTTTTGATTCTGGATATAGCAATTAACAAAATAAGGATATTTATTTATCCGTCTTGATCTAATCGGTGCTAATTTATGAGGGCCAAAATCACAATCTTGAGCGGCGATCAGGGATGGGGTGAGGCTAATTGCTGGGACAGTTTTTATGAAGTCTCTTCTGTTCATTATTTGTCTCTTTCATAGCCAAATGGTGGATTTGGCCAAGGGTTTATGCCCACCGAAACTCTTTCCCCTCTAATAACTGGTGAAACTCCGTGAAGTAAGACGCTGGGAAATATTATCATGCTATTTGCTTTTGGCTCAACAGTTAAATGATCCGTGTAGAAAGTACCACCGTTTAATTCTTTGATCAAAGGGTAATATACAATGCCTACTATGGGAAGCCTTGTTTCCCCCGTCTGAGAGAAAAGTATTTCGTCTTTGTCCACATGGTGAGAAACATAATCAGTGTAATTATGATGCATCTCAAAACCAGCCATATCCGACAAATCTACATAATCATTTACTATTTTGAGGATCGCCTTTACAGAATCGAATTTTAAATTTAAAAGATTTTGATTATACCAAAAGTCGCCCAAGCCATTTGTTTCTGCATCGTCATAATTATGATTTAGGATCTCCTCCCTCAAATCGCCATCTAAGACATCATGAAGAATACGTATCACAAGTTTCTCCCAAATACCTCGTTTGATTGCTGGCTTACTTTAACAAAAGTTGCACATTTAGGCATATCCTTTAGCCTTTTTGCTCCAATATAGGTGCAGGTAGACCGTAATCCACCCAGAATACTCTCTATGGTGTGTTTAAGTAATCCACGATCTTTTATTTTTACGGTTTTTCCTTCTGGGGAACGATAACTCGCAACTCCACCATGATACTTTTTCATAGCTGTGTCGGAACTCATTCCGTAAAATACTTTATGTTTTTCGCCGTCTATTATTTCTTCTTCCCCTGCTGATTCAGTATGGCCAGCCAACATCCCGCCCAGCATAACAAAATCAGCACCAGCACAAAAGGCTTTGGCCACATCGCCAGCACATACGCACCCGCCGTCAGCCATAATATGCCCACCAATCCCATGAGCAGCATCCGCGCATTCAATGATTGCGCTGAGTTGAGGATAACCAACACCAGTTTGAATACGAGTAGTACAGACAGACCCAGAGCCAACACCCACTTTAACAATATCTGCTCCACTTAATAATATCTCCTCTGTCATTTCGCCAGTGACAACATTGCCAGCAATAATAATAAGTGCTGGAAATTCTTCTCTGACCTTTTTGATAAAATCGCAAAACCTTGACGTATATCCGTTGGCTGCATCAATGCAAACAAACTGATTATGGTAAAAGTTCCATTGAATGTTTCTGAGGTAATCTAAATCGTCAGTGTCTTTCTCGCTGTACTTTATACCTATAGACGGGCAAAGATGTTTGTAAATTCTGTTCTGCCAGCATTTTGAATCTGGATCATGTTTCCAAGCCCCTTCCCCCGAATTTGCTTCTTTCTGCTCTTTATTTTTGAAGGCTCCGTAACCATTTAGCTTGTGCGCCCAAACGGGGCCATCATAATGCTTACTGATACAAGTTAAACCGTGGTATCGAGCGAGAACTTTAGCTGTCTCGAAAGTTCCTACGCTATCCATGTTTGAAGCGACAATGGGAATGCCTTTCCAGCCATAAGCTTTACGATCAGCACCTTCGCCTCCAGCATTCTTGAAAACGAACTCGCGCATCAAGTCTACTTCGCTGCGAGACGTAAGTTCAGAACGCTTGGGGCGTAAAAGAACGTCTTTGAAATCTAGCTTTGTGTCTGACTCAATTCTCATCTAAATCCAGAGTGTTTGTCCCTGCCCTTTTAACTAAGTCTAATCTTTCCTTTAACTCTTCGGGTAGCCATTTTCTAGCCACCTTCTCATTTTTTATTGCTTGGTCGTACAGGAAACATATGTATTCAGAATTAATTGGCCCAAGTAGCTTATCAAGGGATAAGAAATAATTTTGGAGCTTCTTGTCCATGCGCTCGAATTGCCCTTTGTGGTTCTGCCCTTTGGATTCAATAATGCTTCTAACGCAAAATTGCATTGAGGAAAGTTGCTCGTAAGCAGTTCTTCTATTTCTATGTTTTGTTATCATTCGTACTTTTTTCTCATTCTCATCAGATAATGATGATGCATCCTTATGTGAGAGGGGTGATCGGGGCAATCTCCGTCAATTAATTCGTACCCGCAGATTTCGCACTTTTTCGTATTTTTATTTTTGAGGGTTTGATCCTCAAGATCTTTGATCGTTTTTTGTCGCTCTTCTTCTGTCACTCAAGTTCTTTTATATGATTAATTAAACTTTCAAAGGTCTTTTTTGGGTCTCTGTCCGTATTTAGTGTTATTGTGGGGCTTCCCTTTTCAAAGTCTTCGACATGATACTCCCGCCTCAACTGTCTTCCGGAGATTAACAAGATGCTAAACACTTGTCCAGCATTATTTTTCGTAAGTTCTTCTCTCAATTCTTCGTAAGGATTGACAAGGCATAATACTACGTCCGTGCCGTCTTTTACTGGCCGACCTTGTATAAAATTTTCTGTCTTTTTGAAGTAAACACACGACCACTCGTCGCGAGCCCCCTTTTTATTTAGGTAAGTCGCTACGGCATTGGCGTTTCTTATGTTCTCCTCTCGACCTTCCTTGCCGTAATTCTCATTCGTGAACATTTCTCGAAACTCATCACCGTCAATGATGAAAGGGGTTTCAAGATGATCTGCTAACATTTCCCCTAGAGTCGTCTTGCCTGAAGCTGGCTGTCCGTATAAAACGTATATCATCTCTCTCAGCTTTCGGCTTCTGGCCCCCTTGGCCCCTTCACTCCATAAGGTCCATCTACCCTTTTCCCTTTGCTGTCTGCCAGCATTTCCCCACATCCCTCGCACAAAACTATAATGACCTCATCATCTTTGCAAAGACCTTTGAGATCATTTAATTCCGCATCTACGCCAAGCTTCTCGTGTACGCAATCCCAACAAAAATCGGCCATAACTATATATCCCAATCATCGCAAGCCATATCCATAATAACTTCAGGTGAATAATCTGGATTAGCTTGTGCTATTCTTATTGCAGAAATAATGACTTCTTGAGTCAACCCCCATTGCTCGGCTTGCTGAACGTAGTAACCTACATCTGGCTGGATTTCATCTGACATGGGCATTATTGAATCCAAAGGGCAGCTTCGATGCTCTGCATGAATTCTTCTAGTCTATTAAGGCCTATTCTCTGCCTGATAGTAAGATCCCAAGGAGTTTTTGGCGGGTTCTTTTCAACTTCTTCAGCAATTTTAAATGCCTCCTCTAGCGATACATAATCTTCTTTCCAACTCATTTTTTTTCCTCCCAAGGGAATGACTTCTTCCATGCTTCATCTATTTTTTTAAGCTGATCTTCATGGTAATCTTCACTTCCATCTGTCATATCGTACCAATGTAAAAGATCATCACGAACAGATTTAGTGGCTTCTCCGTGATTGCCTATATCAGCTAAATGCTTGCCCTCTATCCTATGGGTAGGTATTTTTTCCCATTCCCATGATGTAAAATAACCACCGCCAATTGCTTCTTTTTTTCCTTTCTTCCATCTATAGATGTCACAATTAAATAATTCAGAACAAGAGCTCTCATTTATATCTTCAGTGGTGATTTTATGAGCCTTACTATACTCATATAGAGAAAGAGTAATAAGCTCATCCATTATATGATCTTCCCCTATGAATTCATCCGTTTTTAAGCACCAGCAACTTCTAAATCCAATTGGGCGCGTGTACAGTCTCCCAAAAATTTCCACACAAAATTTCGTCTCGCTATTTTCATTCATCTCAATTCTTTCCTTAGTAGTCTCCAGCGGTCACTATCGATCTTCTTTTCCCCGGAGTCAATTTTCTTAATCATATCTAAGACTTCATCTATGCTGTCATAGATATATTTATCTATTTTCATGCCCATCATCCAAAGGGGTGTTAGAGCTTTGCCTCCCTCCATCGAGATAAAGATCGGCTTTTTCATTCTCACCGCTGTCACAATCTCTTCTGCGCTTCCCCAACTAGCTACGTCTGGCAAAAGGTGAGCTATAATAAAGTCTGATCTATCGACAAGGTTCAAATCATAACTGCGAACGATACTCATTCTTTCCGCTACATCGCTATAATGGCCATTAGCCATATCTTCAGCCATTCTGATGCGAGAAGCTTCATCTTCCTCTACGTCCTTAACGAAAGGCTTGCGATAGGGGTTGAACGTAATGATGTTTAATTTCGCAAGCTCCTCTTCAGCGGATTCACGCCAATCTCTACCATCGGCGTATTGCATATGGCCAACCAAATAGGTTCTGGTTTTTTCTAGTAAGTTCATTATCTCCAGAGCCTATCTTCTGCCGCTTGCATCTTGGCGGAATATTTGGCTTTCTTTTTTCTCTCGTAGTTTATTCGACTCGGCTTTGTATAGAATCTTCTGTCTCTTACTTCCATCAGGGTTCCTTCCTTGACCCCTCTTCTTCTTAAGACTTTTAGGGCTACTTCTAGTTGGCCGTTTTTTACATTTACCTCTGTCATAGTTTTTCTTTATTGTTTCGGTTCATATCTATCGTGTAGTTCAATCAAGGCTTTATCCGTGAGCGTTTTAAAATCTTCATATTTTATTTCGCGGATAGATTTTAGCTCTATCTCCTTACCGTATAAATCACCATCAAAGTCACAAATATAAACTTCAATTACTTCGGGGGAAGTCGCGTAAACTGAAATCATGCATATCCCAAGAATGCCCCCCTCTGAAAAACACTCGCCCGTATAAACCCCAATCTGAAGCCTTGGGGTGGATTGTAGGATATTTGCGGTGGGTAGAAGCCTCCAATTCTTGTATTTCCCCTGACCAAATATGACTTTACCCTTTATCATTTGATCAAGCTTCTTACTTTCCTTATGATGTAATTTTCGTCTGATTTCATCACCCAAATTGGATTATACTTCATTATATTCTTCTGGAAATCATAATCTATGCCCTCAATTTTCAAATCATGAACCATTTTCACTCTAGATATCCACGATCCTGCAAAAATTTCCACAACCTTTCGGAATTTCATCACCGCCCTGAAAGCAAAGTCTACCTCGGATGCTCTCTGTTTTGCGTTTTTAATCTCGTCTTTCTTGAATAGCTTCCTCTCCATTATTTCCTTGGCTGCCCCTTGGATACTCTTGGAGTTAAGTGCTATTAGTTTACTTTTATGCTCCTGAGTAACCCGTCCTTTTTTTTCGCGAGGCGGGTTTTCCAAAATGGCATCGCTATGCCAAACTTTACTACCGCTGATTATCTCCGAGCGTGGCTTCAAGGGGGCGCACGGGGAGCTTTTCCTTTTTCCTTTTCTCCATTTAGTCCCCACTGTCTTTTGGGCTTGGGTGGTGACTCTATAAAAAAGCTTGCCTTTATTATTGGTGAATAAATGAGGAACGATATTTAACGCCCTAGTAAGATCGTCAGTCCTGTCTCTTTTCACTCGATCTAATTGTTTTAGTTGGCCCATCTTGTTTTTTCTCTTTCCAAGTTCCTCTTCAGATATAAGTTTTAAATGCCCATTTGATTCCGATACAAGCCTTTTAAGATCCTTTTTCAAAAGGTAATTGTTCCCGTCTGTCATGGTATCAAAAGACGGGGAATATTTACATTCTTTTTTTGGATCTGAGACAGTCAGAACAAGCCTTGCCTTCCCTGAAAGATCCCCCTTTTTTACTCTTCCGTAGTACCACCTTTTGATTTTCTTTACGGCTTCTTCTCTGCTTTCGCAAGAAACCTTCTTAATCTGTTTACTGTTATAATATGCCGTATACTCTGTCATGTCAGTTAAACTCTCCGATATTAAGGGAGTCGTATAACTTCTGAGTCTTTTTATCAAGGTAGATTTCCTCAACGAAATCTAACATGGTTGGGCCATCTGAATCATTATAATGGTCAAATTTAATTTCCCTCGTCTTCCATATAACGGATAAAACATTCGAGGCCCCTTGATTATCTCTATCTAATTGATAGTAAGCTTTATCTTCCGCTTTTATTTTTGATATAAAAA
>Ga0066866_10000047_pt1 | contig 38565 bp, 23 predicted proteins | sample ETN01SmetaG_3_FD_66435 | JGI IMG/M metagenome (GOLD analysis project Ga0066866, IMG submission 66435) | Marine microbial and viral communities from oxygen minimum zone, Eastern Pacific Ocean - ETNP2014F12-01SV263 | ecosystem: Environmental > Aquatic > Marine > Oceanic ...
ACCCAGTTCAATCGTATTGTATCCAGTTGAAAAATAGTATGATTAAAACTGGTATCAGTATATGAAAAATTTGTCTGGCTGTAAGGGTTAAACCCAATATCAAAAGATATGCTCAATCGATTCTTTGGTTCGATTTTTGCTCCAAGTGCTATTGTAATAGGTAAGTCTATCTGGTCTTGTCCATTTATGTTTTTGGTAATTATTGTATCATTCTCAAAAAATTCAATTGTGTAATCCCAGTCGCGGGTTATTGTATAAGGACTGGTTACACAAAATCCCAGGTCAAATTGCTTATAGTTGAATAAAATCCCGAATTTTGAGGAAAAGCCACTATAGGTAGAATTACCGGACTGTACAACTGTCATTGTATCGTACGTGAATGCAAACTCATCATTTGTCGGAAATAAGAAATAGCCCACTTTATCCATTTCAAGATGATCGTCACTCTCACCACTCAAATTCTGTATTGATAATCCTAATTGCAGATGATCACTTAATTTAAGTGCTAAACCAGCAGTCAAATCATTAATGCCTCCAACCCTCATTCGCTCGTATTTAAACCAGTTCATAACCATTGAGTCAGGAGTTGCTATAATTACAGGATTGGTCCGATCGCCAAAATGAGGATTGAGATAGGTATCATTACGATCATATTCATACATATCATAACGCCGGGCAAACCCAGCAGCCAAAACCAAGCTTTTACCCATAATTGTTAAAGGAATTGCCAGAGAGATATTGTTCACGGGCGATTGTGATATATAACTATCCTTCCAATCTGCTACCTCCGGACTGTACTGGTCGAAACCGAGCAAAGGAATGGCATAATCATCCGGTGACATCAATTTCACCAATGCGGTATCAAGCAAACCATTATGACGCGGGTCAGGCACATAGCGACCATCCAGTAGGGCCGGTAAAAGTGGATGTTTTCTACTTTCAGTCCAATACTGGTTCTCATGCTGCTTCCACTGACTGGATTTACCTGTTATACTGATCTGCAGCCGATTTATATCACCCAGACCGGCTGGATTATTGAACAAGCTGTTAACGTCTCCCGTTTGCGCTATAAAAGTGTTCCCTTGAGCTAAGGCTTGAGCACTGAACACATTTAATGTTGAAAGCCCCTGAAACCCCAGCGGATCTCCATTTCCTTGAGACAATGAAACCGTAGGTAAGAAATACAGCACACCCAATAAAAGAAAACTAAACCTAAGATGACTGAGCAATTTCAATGTAAAAGAAAAAATTGTATGATTTGTATTTCTAATCATTCTCAAAACTCTATCCCAGCACTTATTCGATGGATATTTAAAAGATACTTTCCATAGCTAGCGTAGGAATAATCTCCGCGAAAATTATTAATTCGAACACCCATGCCAAAATTTATACCCTGAGTATCATAGTTAAACTTGTAGCCTGTTCGAATAAATAGCAGATCCTGATACCCCCACTCCAGCCCCGTATTATATTGCTGACCATAGTCACGAGGTCCGACAATTTCAAACGCCGCGCGCAGGCTCTGTTCTTCAGATCGAAAGAACATAGGGCTTGCTGAGGATATAATAAATCCTGATACTCCTATCACAAGAGTTTGCGGCGGTGGATAGGATTCAAAATCAACATTATCTGTTTCAGGATCTTCATCCCGGAATGATACTTCTGGGCCAAAATTTCTAATGACCGCTGATGTCTGAAGAGTTCTATAGCCTGTTTTATATAGCAACCCAAAATCAAAAACAAAACCGTCTGCGGAAGCCATGACAAGATCTTCCCGAACATATTTTGATGAAACCCCAAATGAAAATTTTTCTGTAAGTGACTTAGCCAAAGAGAGACCAACCACCATCTGACTGGGGCTAATTGTCTCTCCCGTCAGACCCGGGTTATAGGTCCCGTCTTCCAAAAACACCAGTTGCTCTGTTGTTGTTACATCAATCGATCCAACATCAGTAAAGATTGTGTGAAGTCCAAGGATTCCGCCAGTACCAATATTGTAAGCCAGAGAAAGGGAAGTTGTTTTAACATCAAAAAAGTATTTATAAAAGGACAGGGATAGATCACCTTTTTTTACATCAGATAAGCCTGCAGGATTATAAAAGACTGCATTAGCATTATTGATCGTTGAAGTTACGGCATCTCCCATCCCAGTAGACTGTGCATCAGGCATCACCTTCAGAAACTGGAAAATAGTTGTACCAACTTTATTCTGTCCTGAAAGCGAGTTAAAAGCCGAGAACAGGAAGACAGTCAGGATCATTAATGATTGTTTTAAATATTTACTTATTTCAGTCATTTCTCATCGATTGCATCATTTAATGATAACAAATTTTCCACCGGTTTCATCCCCTTCCGGTGTGGAAATAACAAAGAAATACATGCCCGGCGCCATAACCTGGTGGTTAAGGGTTACCTGATAAAAGGGCTCCGAAAAGGTTGGTACATCATGATTAATTACATCAATCAACTGCCCGGCATATGAATAAATCCTGATAGTACAGGTCTCCGGCAAACCATAAAATCCAATTTGATCCTCAGTACCTGTGCCAGAAAAACCAGAGTTTAAAACAAAAGGATTTGGAACAACATATACCTTATCCATTTCGGCAACAGCGCCAATATTTTTTTGAAAACGGGTAATATTGGTCTTGCCACTTTCCATATTCTGATCATTTATGGATGTGACCGCATAAAAGGCAAAGTCACCAACCTTGAAATCTATATCATCATCAATCATCTCGTACAGATCCAGTTCAGTATTCACTGAGCCCAGCGGCAATTCCTGCAACAGCTTCCACGGACCAATCGGATGAATACTGCGATAGACATTAAATTGCATAAGATTACCAGCAGCGTGCGTAAAAGATTCAACGGCACGCCCCCAACGTAACCGGACTGAAGCATCATCAAGAGTTGCAACCGTTATGTCTGGTGCCGGATAGGGTATCGGTACCGCATAATTGCCATCCTTAGCATTATTCTCCGGCCAGCAAACTAATTCCCCATCAGCCCAGGTAGAATCATGAGGTATCACCTGTCCGGTGTAGGCTTCCCAGGCTTTCCGGGCAACATCATTCACCGTAATGACATCAGAGTTTACATAGTCGGGGTATCCATAATCATCTATGTAGTTTTCAGTCATCAGCTGACCATTAATAACGACCCTGCGATTCATGGATGGAACGGTGCCCCATAAATCATCTTTTTGATGACCACCCCAGTATTGCTTGGCAGCATCTGCGCCATAGCCTGCTACCTGGGCAAAGGAATATTCCAGTTTATCTCCCTTCGATAAAGTATAAGGACCAAAAGCAAAACTGCGGCCAGGATAATCCGAATGAATATGCTCGAACTGTCCGCGGCCAGTCCAGGATGTATTCAGACCCCACTGTTCAACCTCTTCTAGACTGAAAAACCCGTTTGCACGCGAGTCCATTCTCAATTGCGGTCTACCCTCAGCCATTATTACTGTGGATGAAAACCATCCATGGGTCAGAAAGGTGTGATACGGTTGCTTGATGCGGAGCTGATCATCCAGTTCATTTTCAGTGGGCTCATATTCACTGTCACTGGAAGTTGAATCAGGTCCATCAAACACAGTCAGATGGTTTTGATCATAATACAGCATGGTATAGCCAACCGCGGCCGGACTGCTGAAACCACCGCCATTTACTCCGCCGGAGGCGAACTCCTGAAATAATTCCGGAATCGGTTCCGGCTTCCCGGCCAGGTCAAAATTTCCTCCCGTCTCACAGTCCATATTGAACGCCAGCCAATAATCAGGGTCAAATGATGCCCAGTTATCCCCCTTGAATATACCAGGTTTCCATTTCCATTGATTATAGTGACGCTGATAGCCATACATAGACGGAGCAAAACTCTGTGAAAAATAAATGAGTACATCAACCACTGTATCCACCGTGTCCATCTCAATAGTGGATGGATCCATATCGGTATTCCCGGTGAATTCAAATTCATATTCATGAAAAATAATATCATCATAATCAGGGTAACTGTATGCTCTGGTTGTACGCTGCACTGTCAGGCCCACACTGGTGGCCCATTTGGCGTAAATGATCTGCTCAGCTTCATTTGGATCAAAATCAGGATTCAGACTGCCATCATCCAGTAGTGGATAGTTCTGTATTTCATAAAAGCTGATTGGAAAGGTCCAGACCCCAACGCTGGTCTCGGGTCCTCCGCTGCCAATCATACCGCAGAAGGCGAACTTTCTATTTTTATATTCTAGACTACCGGGATAATTGACGGCAATATGAATACCGCCGCCGAGGGAATTATGCTGACCGTCGTATTCAACACCTGCCACAATCGTTTTTGACCTGCCCGGCCATTCAAACATCGGCTGGGCCGACCATTCTATTCCGTTATTTTTCAGGGGCTGGGACAAAATACCATTATTGAACACTGATTCGTGGAGCATACCCCGATCATGGATGATATATTCACGCTGGGCCAGCAACGATTGGGTGATTATCAGCAGTATAAATACGCTTTTAACTGAATTCTTTGCATTCATCATTGGGTGCATTCCTGATCTGCAATAAACACAGCAAGACACTCTGGATAATCCCAGAAATCCCACACATTATTACCTTCACCTTCGTCGCCGGTGTCTGTGATACCATCTAATCCAAAATCTGAAAATTCCTCAGCAGGATCCCAAACCCCATTATTATTTGAATCATTAAATTCAAAAATAACATCCAAAGAATCGCCATCGCCATTATAATCAATTAGCAATGAATCTACGGCTTCACTCCAGACCCCATTTGTGTCTGCATCAAAAAACTCAAACAAAACATCAACCGAGTCCATATCATTATTTACATCCTGAATGTTCTCCTCTGCCGGATCCCAGATCCCATTTCCATTTACATCAGACAAGCTTTCAGGCATTGGACAAATTGAATTTTCCTGAATAGATAACACGTCCAACTGTTCGATCAAAGCACAGTTAAGATTATCAATGCCTGTAATAGTATTTCCTTTTAACCTTAATTCTTTGAGCCCAACAAGTTCATTAATAAAAGATGGAACCTGATCTAAAAAACTGTGCTGAACTTGAAGAACCTGAAGCCCTGAAAGATTGGCAATCGACTCAGGCAATTGTGCAAGCCTAGTATACTCTAACTGAAGCTCACTTAATTTAAACAGATTCCCGATCTCAGATGGAAGTGAATCCAAGTATGTATTTATAATGTGTAATTCTTCAAGCTCTTCTAAGGCATCGATTGATCCCGGAAGCTTTGATACGCGAGGATTAGACAGCCAGAGATATACCAGGCGGCTACCACGCCAGTGCTGAATGCCCAGGCCCAGAGGTTCGATCACTAATGGAATATTTCTAACTCCATCAGCATCATAATCAATATAGGTTTCCTGGTCCCATATACCATTGTCTTCCCCATAGTCACCTGTAGAGCTAACGCCATCCAGCCCCCAATCATAATAATCTTCACCCAAATCCCAGATGCCATTCCCATTCAGATCATCAAATGGCTCCACATCATCCCAGACACCATTATCATTATCATCAGAAAATGGTTCTCCCACATTATACATACCATCTCCGTTCAGATCAAAAAAATTCTCTCCCTCATCACGAATACCATTATCATTTAAGTCATCAAATGGTTCAGCAGTGTCCCAAATGCCATTCCCGTTTAAGTCATCAAATGGCTCAGATCCATCCATCTCACCATTACCATTCAAATCAACCAGCATAGGCTCCCTTGACTGCAGATTGTTCAGGTCAATAATGTCCTGCAAAACGGCCAGGTCGCCTTCATTGTTTTCAATTAATCCATCCTCGCAACTACTCCAAATCAGTGCTGAAATCAACAAAACAATTACTAATGTGCTCTCAAACACAAGATGTAAACAGGCGGTTATTACTTCATACAGTCTTATCATCAGTTTATTATCAGGCCCAGCCTGAAGTATCTTGGTGTATTTTTTAAAAAGATTAGTTCTTGTCGATATAGTAATGGGTCCCAGTCATCGAAAAGCATCGGATCTCCAACATCATTTGTTTGGTCATCGTCATAATATGTCTCCCACCGTGCCACAGCATTTGCGTCATTAAACAATGTATAGGCATAATCCCTCTGGTTCAATAGGTTATAAACTTCCATATAAACTGACAAACTCGTTTGTTTTAACCGCAGCATTTTTTGCACTCTAAGTTTAACATTATGAAAAACAGGTGTACGCTTGTTGAACTTGACACCTAGACCGCCATCATCATATGTGTACGGACGCCCACTTTGTAAAGAATATCTCAAACTAAGTGCCCAATCAGACAAGGGCCGAAAATCCTTATAAATTATGGGGCCACTGTCTCTTCCTGTTCTATAGCTGAAATTGGATACAAATCGATGGGTTCGATCAAAATTGAGGTATTCATCTTCTGGATCTGGTAACTCAACCGGAAGCTCACCTTCATCCGGTTTTTCTATAAATTTGATATCTGCATCAAAAGGGGTAGCGCTCTTACCTGTAGCAACTTGAAAATTATAGCGCATAATTACCGTGAAATCCCCATGCCGCTTTTCAAAGTTTGTATGGAACCCTTTAATATCAGCATACTCGCGATTGGCAAACGTTTCGTAGAGATTCCCTTTTTCATCCTCGTAGTAAACATGTTGCACAAGATCTTTTACATCCTTGTAATAGGCACTGACTTCCAGGACTGAGCTAAGCCTTGTAATATATTGTACAAAACCAAGATCATAGGCTGTTGTTTTTTCCGGACGTAATCTTGGGTTTCCTAATCGACTTACTGTAAAGGATTCAGTTTCATCGCCGAGACTTGTTGTAATGTAATTATCATATATTTTTGTAAAGTCTGGACGCTGGGTAAAGGTCCCATAATTGACATGTACGACCGTTTTTTCAGATACAGGGTATGCTAAACCAATACGCGGCTGTAAGCTTGTAAAAGTTTTTGATTTTGTTTGCAATGCTTTATCCATATCATAGTATGGCTCTCGCTCACTGTATGGTATTGATGGGTCAGGATTATACTCTGGATTACGAAGAGGAGAAAATATATCAGAATAATAATCATTGTCAAAATCGTAAATATCGTATCGCAGCCCCAGGTTTGCGATCATTCCCTGAAACTCCAGTTTATTCTGAGCGTATAGCGCACCTTCGAACGGATTCCCGTTAAATTTAAATATGGATACACTGCCGGGGCTATCAATAGCCTGTTCCCTATTAACATTTAAATCATACAGGTAGTACTGCCAGCCCAACTTTGACAGAATACTATTATTTATTTGGTGGGTTAAAAAACCAGACAGGCTGAATGTTTTGGTGGTACTTCCTCCACGATTCCTTGCAAAAATATTATTACTCAATCCCCCGGGAGCTGAATATTTAGTTATATAGCTATTCGCATTTTTAATGAGATATACACCAGGTTCACGCGTCGCAATATGGTCTTGTTCATCTGTATATAGATACCGAACATTCAATTCAAACAGTGCCGCCTGTGAAAAGACATGTAAATACCTGAGCCCTGACTCTAATACGTTTGTTTCATGATAAATATTTTTATGTTCCAGTTCAAACAAGTAGGGGACACCAATCCCTGGCGTAATCGTATTATCAAATCCATTATAATAATTGAGTGATAGATGCAGTTTATCTAAAGAACCTATATCATTGGTTAAGTTTGCCATAACTTGGCGCTTACGTTTTGGCCATACTGTAGGCAATTTTTCATGCTCAATTTGTTGTGATCCAGCCATAAATATTCGGGACCTGGAAGATATAGGCCCTCCCAAGGATAGGCTGGCACGGTAATCTGTTTTACTCTCATTATCAATACCAAGTTCACGAGCAAAACCTAAAAATTGTTTATAGGCTAGCTCGGCAAACTTGAGACTGTCTTCAAGTGTCATTTCTTCCGGCATATACTTAGTCCAGTTTGGTGTAGAACTTGTGAAAAAAGCCCGGGAAGGGTCGTTCGGATCCGAATTTATCCATGTCTCTGGGCCACTATAAAAAATATCAAACGGAGAATTATCTTCCATATCATAGTAATTACCGCCCCAATTTCTAGCGTGTGGCAGTGTACCACTAAAATCACCGCGAATAATCCACTTACTGCTACCCTCCTTTGGCACCATATTGATAACGCCAGATTGCGCATTGCCATATTCAGCACTGAAACCACTGGTGATAACCTCTACTTGCTGCAGTCCTGCAGTCATTGGTGTATAGGCCCGTCGATTGCTGAGAGGGTTAATAATGGTCGCACCATTGATCAGGTACAATGATTCACCATCGCGTCCGCCACGGATATTGTTATCGACAACGTCGGCTTGCAGATCCATTATGTCATCTATATCGGCAATACCAGCTATTTCTCTAATCTCATCGACCATATACACCTGCTTGGTCACGGTCTGATCAATTTCTATACGATCCTCCCGCTGTGCAGTCACCAGTACTTCTTCACCAGCCAGGGTTTCAATATCCAATGTAAAATTGACCCAGGTGGTTTTATCCACATCAACACGTACCTTGGATCGTTTTTCACTCCGGTAGCCTATCATTTGTGCCTGTATATCATAGAATCCCGGCTGCAGATTTAAAATGAAGTATTCACCTGTTAGACTTGTAGCGGCACCCAAGGGGATTGAAAGGTCAACTCTTTCATCGTTTACCCACTCAGATGTAATAATAATATTGACGCCTACAAGCGGAGTTTGAGAACCACCTTCCTTTATCAAACCAGCTATTTTACCAGTTGTCCCGGAAATAAGAAATGAGCTAAATAAAACACTGGCTGAAAAAAATTCAAGTATTTTTAACCGTTTTGCAATTGATGACTTTTTTATTCGCATTTTTTATTAAGCATCCATAGTAACAAATAAAAAACTGTTATTAGCCTCCATCAATTTACATTTGGTATGCTAAACATACCATTGTAATTTATAAATAATTTTTTGCCACTCTTATCTACTATAATTTATATGATCGCAACAAAATTATAGCCATCATAATCAGAAAACGCTTTTATTTAAGCTAAAGCCCACATGTACATTTAAATAGCGACTCACAATCCAGCCGAATATTGTGTCTCCTAAAATGCCTGACATGAATTTCAGAGTTTAAATCACAGTCAAAGCGAACGATATTGCTCCACAGTTTTACCGTTGGCTAGGAGATAATATTTGATCCCCAGGTAAATTATCAATCATTATGATAAACTTCTTCCATTTGTGACCATTGTTCATCAGGCTGCCGGTTTTTCAAAGGTATCTGGCAGGGATCGGTAAGTTCCCACCATCTTTGATTCTCCGGATCAGTTTTAAGTTGTTCCATATCACGGTCAAAATCAGGCCCAACATACTCAAAATAACTGAATAGAAAATATTTACCATCATCAAACTGGTGCAGAAAGATAGAGTAATTCTTGATATTATGTTTGGTAAGCAAATGCCGAACACCGGGATGAGAATCTGAATGGAGGGCTTTATACTCCTCCAGCTTATCAGCTTTCAGTTCAATTACATTTCCAAAACGCTTGATATTGTATGTCTTGCTCATTTTAATCCTTTTTTTCTATTTTTTAATAATTTGTTATCATTGGTTGCTAACAGTGAACTGCCAAACGTATCCACTTTCTATTCTTTCAGCATTGTAGGCATCGACACGCCAAAAATATGTTTTCCCAGGTTCTAACTCCGGTGGTGTAAAGATGTTGTTCTCCTGCTTACCTAAATATAATTTAGATTTAGAATCGGCATTTCGCACGGCTTCCCTGTCACCACCAAAATAAACCGCGTGGATATTTGATTTATAACCATTTAACCACATAAGATCTGCGTCGAGCTTCACATCTGTTGCTCGATCCGGGGGTATGGGCGTGGAAGCATGGGGATACTGAAAACCGGGAATCCAATAATTTTTTTCTCCAAATTCATAGGGCCCGATATCGGGTGCTTTTCCAAGATAAGACGATTGATTTAATTCTGAAAATTCAGTTTTAGTGAGAATGGTTCCAGCATCAATAATGTTAGAATTAGCCCGAGGACGAAAATCCAAGTTTTTTGGATCGCGCAGATATAATTCAGCCGCATCAACAAGATTAGTCACCTCTTTGCAAATTGGTTGAACATCCTTGCGACCATTTGCACTAATGCGATTCGACAAATTATTAGCCATAATGGTATTCTTGTTGGTGCTTTTCCATTTCGGGGCGATCATGGGAATAATTCCAACAGAGCTGTTGAAACATAAGTTGTTTGCCACCAAGTGCTTGTCGCCTTTGACCTTAATACCACTACTGTTCCAGGTTACATTACCTAAAACCTGCCCTCCGCCATTAACCGTCTTCGGGTTCAGTCCCGCGTCAAACCGGATGCCGAGCTTAAGTGTGGAATGAGCCCAGTTACGGCGAACAATGGGAGGATTATTAACGGTGAAACCACCCATCTGAAATCCAGACCCATCATGCTGCAAGCTGCCATTGTTAAAGATATGATTATACTCAATAAGACCACCATTACGGAATCCCCCAGAAGCACCGGCATTGTACACCGTACAGCGCCTGATGGTAGTTTGACGACTGACCTGAACTGAATGGGCGGCACCCATGCAGCTATAATCAATGTCATGAAAAAGACAGTTTTCAATAATGTCGTTACCCCCTTTAATCTTTAATGCGGTGCCATCTGTGTATTCAAACCGACAATTAATGATACGGTTATTGGATTCAGCTTTATTCCCTTTGTTTTTTATTAATGGCGATTCAGGTACATCCAAATTCCCAAGTACTCTTTTTGAGTAGGCCGGATAAAGTTGTTGTGAATTTTCAATTGTTATATTTTCAGATGACGTTATTTTAAATGTGGTTCCAAAAAAGTCAATCCCACGAAAATGCAGATAACGGGATTTATTAATTATTAATGCATAAGACATCACTTTTCCACGTACATTTTTCCCATCAGGATTTTTTTTATCGGGAGGAATGAAATAGACTGTTTTGGTGATTGGATCGAACCACCACTCCCGCGGTACGTCCAGACACATGGGACCTTCAAAATAGTAATAAGATTGTCCGTTTTTCTGATTTTTTTTCTCCCAAAAATCAGGACGGAAATCATTTGGGTTACACCACTTTCTGGCAGATTTCTGAAGCGAACCGCTATTGGCAAATGTAGTGTCATAATTAAAATATTCCTTCCCAGACTCATGGTCGGTCACTACACTGGCAAATGACATCCAGGAAGCAATATTCATTATAGCAATGGCACCGGTGAAGTCTACTCCGGTTTCCGCCAGAGACTCTGTGTTGAAGCCGTCTTTTATATTCTGATGATAATATCCATCTTGTTCTTTCTGACGTTCACGTTTTGAATCAAATGGACGCTCATCGTATAAGGTACCAGGCACACTTTTCTTGGAAGCATGGCGATAAGTTTCTTTTATCTTCCAGAAATTTTCGTCAGCCATATGGGCGTTTGGCCAGCGGGCGGTAGTCATCATACTATCTTCGTAAAATAGCTGCCATACATCAAAATCCAATTGGGTAGAAAAAACTCCCTTTTTACTAGACTCCCACTTACTAGTGATAGATCTGGTCCCATCTAAAATGACTTTCTCATCCTTATAGGCGGTAAATATGATTGGTTTCCGCTTTTTTCCTTTAAGATTATTTATTTTAATTGATTCATCATACCGACCACCCCGGATAAAACAAATATCGCCGGACTTAACTGATTTAACCGCCTTTTGAATTGTGCGGAACGGTTTAATTAATGTACCGGGGTTCTTATCATTACCATCTGGAGAAACAAAGTACTCTGCGCCGTATCCAATTGTAATAAAATTAGTAAGAATTAGTATTAAAATTATTTTGTCCATAACTGTTACTTCTTTTCCTTAGGAATAATCTTGAAAGCCAAAGCATTGCTTTCATTATAATCTCTTGGGACTCTAATTATCAAACCATCGTTGGTTTGTTCCCATTGTATTTGTTCTTCGGAACCCAACAGGCTCACTGATTCTACTTTCCCAAATCCAATTTGATTGTGGTTTGACAGTGAGGTTATCACGGTTTCTTCGTTCCCTGGATGGTCAAGCACTATGGCATAGAGGTTATCACCCTTAGTGGTAAAACGGATATCTTTGGCAGTGTAGCTCACCTTATTCTTCTTCTCACTGAAAGCGCCGCCACGCTGTCTGGTGGGACCTTCTCCATATTTCACCCAGGGCCTGGTACCATAGATAGCCTCACCATTAACTTTCAGCCAATCTCCTAATCCTAACAATCGCTTTTTTACTTCATCCGGGAACGTGCCATCAGCCCGCGGTCCAACATTCAGTAACAGACAGCCATTTTTACTGACAATATCTACTAGGATATCAACCAGTTCATTGACTGGCTTATACTGTGGATCTTCCACATGACTCCATGATTTTTCATCGATTGATGTATCAGTCAGCCAAATAATTTTGCTAAGTGTATCATTCCTGCCGCGTTCGAAATCCAATATACCTGCACCCTGGGGCAGATCCTCATGCTTATAGGTAACCCCAACCTCCTTGCCCCACTTCAATCCTTTATTGTAGTAATAACTGAGGAAACTGCGTTTATGCCCATCAAACTCTTGTTGTGACGAACGCCAGAATTTTTCTTTTTGCAAACCACCATCAAACCACAGGAGATCGGGTTCATATTTATCAATCACTTCAATGATCTTGTCTTCCCAAGCCTGCATGTATTCCCGAGTTGGTGAATCTTTTACAGTATGTACTGGCGGATAAATCTTATTTGCCCCAGCATATTTCGGATCTTCCGTATCATGGCGTTTATCTTTGGTGTAGGTAACCTCATACCAAAACCATTTTCTGGCATGATGAAAAGATGTTACAAATTTCATTTCGCGCTCCTTTATAGCTTTACCCAATTCTCCGACGATATCTCTGTGTGGCCCCATATCCACTGCGTCCCATTCTGTCATATCACTATCCCACATTGCAAATCCATCATGATGCTCAGCAACAGGTCCGGCAAACTTGGCACCCGATTTAACAAATAAATCTGCCCATTCATCAGCATTAAATTTATCAGCAGTAAAAAGGGGAATCAGGTCTTTGTAGCCGAAATCAGCGGGATCACCATATCGATCCTTATGGAATACAAAAAAATTCCCATGCTTTGTTTTCTTGTCCCAATACATCCTGCGGGCGTACCACTCGTTTCCCCAAGCCGGGACAGAATAGGGACCCCAGTGTGTATAAATACCAAATTTCGCATCCCGAAACCACTCCGGATCCGGGTGCTGTTGTAACGATTCCCATTTATCGGTGTATTGGACAACACTGGAAGAATACCTCTCATCAGCGGACTCCATCTTGTTTCCTTTTATCATACCACTACTGATCAGTATCGATAATAATATCATTATTAAGATATTTTTTAATTTCATTTAATCTATCCTTTCTGCATGACTTTATCTGTAATCCTTTCGGATTGATTAGCCATCCAGGAATTACTAACGGGTGAATTATGAATCAAATATTTATAAATATCATCATTCATAAAATTATTTTTCAGTCTGATTATTGTTAATCGTCCCAATGTTCTTCAATTATTTTTTGAATTTCAGGATATTTACTATCATCTTCTTCAATTTCCATCCTCATTTTCTGAAGCTTAGATTTAAGTTCTCTTATCAAATTCTGATTATCCGGTTTATCATAAAGATTGTTCATCTCATATGGATCTTGTTGTAAATCATATAATTCCCATCCAGGATGAGTATTTTCATGTTTGGGATCTAATTTGCTCCCATAACCCGTGCCATAAAAGAAAATTAGTTTATATCTGTTTGTTCTTATCCCAAAATGTGCTGGATTATAATGAGATGCCATATGCATCCAGTAGCGATAATAAATTGCATCAGACCAATCAGATGGAGTCCTACCTTTCATGCTCCTCAAAAAGCTTTTACCTTGCATATAATCCGGAGTTTTTTCAGTCCCCGCAATCTCCAGTATTGTGGCTGCAAAATCGACGTTCGAAATCATATCGTGATTCTGTGATTTTTTCATTACTATACCCGGATATTTTACCAGGAACGGCATTCTTAAGGATTCTTCATACATCCAGCGTTTATCGATGTAGTCATGTTCTCCTAGAAACATACCCTGATCACTGGTATAAATGATTACAGTATTATCAAGATTGCCATCCTTTTTTAGATAATCCAGCAGTCTACCAATATTATCATCAACACCTTTACAACAACGAAGGTATCTTTTAAGATAATTCTGGTAGGCAAGATGTTTATATTCATCATCTGAAGCTGTATCTGGAATATCCACTGTCAGATGCTGTATGCGCTGATTATGTCTACGACCTAATGAAGAACCAATCTCATGAATTTTGTCATCATGACCGCCGCGAGTGGCTACAGATCCATGGTTACCGCTATCATAAAGATTCTCCGGTTCTGGAATTACCACATCCTCAAGATAGCTCTCATATCTTTCTGCATATTCCCACTTCCCATGAGGTGCTTTAAAATGATGCATAAGGAAAAACGGTTTGCTTCGATCCCTTTCTTGTAGCCATTTCAATGAAGCATCTGTAATCACATCAGATGAATGACCCGTGCTTCGAACTACATTCTGCTTCCATTTTTTCTTGCCACGTACTCTGAATTTAGGATTGTAATATTTTCCCTGACCGGGTAGAACTTTGTAATAATCAAAGGAAGCTGGTTCTTGCTTTAGGTGCCATTTACCTATCATTGCAGTGACATAACCTGCATTTTTCATCTCATGGGCGAGATATTGTTTTTCAGATGGAAGATTGCCCTTTAAGCTATGCACACCGTTAATATGACTATATTGACCTGTGAGGATGGTAGCACGGCTGGGAGTGCAGATTGAATTGGTACAGAATACGTTCTGAAACAACATACCTTCATTTGCCAGACGATCAATATTAGGGGTCGGTGCGATCCCCGCTAACCTTGATTTATAGGCACTGATGGCATTGGTGGCATGATCGTCGGACATGATAAAAAGGATATTCGGTTTTTTATTCATTTGCCCGCTAATAATATCATAACTTGACAACACCAGACCGGCACTAGTCAGTTTTAAAAATTCTCTTCGCTTCATCAATTATCCTGTTTATAATTCTTTTTATTCAACCAGTATAGTTCACCTAGGCATAAAAGACACCAGTCGTTGTCTCACCTATGAATCAGTCTCTTTTAGAAAACCCATTGCAAGGATCATGAGCAACTCCAATTCATGAAAGGCTCAATAGCCTTTGCCAGTGTATGCATCTCAACGAAATGATTCCGTCCTTGCTTGGATGAAAATAAATAAAGAGCATAACCACCCCAACCGCTACCGCAATACTTCTTGGCAAGACAGTTTTTTGCATCCATTAATGGCTCCATCCCTTCATCTAACTGGGCTTTGTAACTCATTTTAGTCGCATCCGCCAATTGGGTCAAATCTTGATTGAGTACGGCTTTATGGGCAGCCTGCCCTGCTTGATATATCAAATCATAATTTCTGTTTTTATTCACCATGGAAGGCGTGTCATGACTGACTTTACAATAACAAATAGCCATGAGCCCACTTAACATTTTTCCATCTCGTTTCAAGTGCAGTTCGGGTTCATTTCCGCTCTTCCAAACATATAAACCTGTTTCGCGGATGATAGCAGGATCCTGCCAGCCCACACCCAAATCCAATTCACTCTGGACGCCATCTTTTCCATTCAGGATAGCCCAGGCACCACTCCCTCCGATTCCTGATCGCTTTTCATAATCCCAATTATTCAGGGAAACCGTAGGGGAAATGGCGCAATTCACAATAAATCCACCTTTTATAGATAATTTGGGCACATCTAACCATCCGCCGGCAAAATCAACCCGCAACGGAGCTTCCTGTGGTGCCTGAATCTGATTGATAATACCGGCAGTATTTACTGGATTAACAGTAGGTGGAGTTTTTGGCAACACATGATATTCTGTGCCAATCTGTGCACACAATTCACGTTTTATTTTTTCATATTTATCATCTTTCGTTACAACCAAAATATCCGGTTTAATTCTTAAAAAGTGATCTTTGAAATCCAAGCCCATTTCCATGGATTCACCCACAACAACTTCATTAACCATTTCAAGGGATTGAATTACGCTTTTTTTATGCCCATTGGGTAAAGATGATTTTCGTTTTTTCTCCATCCACAGCACATCGTCCGATACAATGCACACTATTAAATAATCCCCCAATGCTTTGGCTTCATTGAAAAACTGAACATGGCCTCCATGAATTATATCATAGCATCCCGATATAAAAACTTTTTTCATTTTATACACTTTTTCCCAGTGATTCCATAGTCATTCGCAAGGTGGCGGTTTACTGTATTACGCTCCATGCCCCATAACGTGAAGTGTGTATAATAATTCCGGTGAAATGATAGGTGATATTCCTTTTAACATATGATCTCCATTATTTTAAGTGGGATCTCTCTTGGTATTCCAACCATAATAACCGATAACTAAAAAGCAAATAAAAGGTAAACAAAAACTGGCTCGGGTGCTGGATAATACAAAATCTCCCATCGAAAATGGTGTCATATCCATGATGGCGCCTTGTAAAGGCGGCATAAGAGAACCGCCGCCAATGGCTAAAATTAATCCCGCAGAACCTATTTTCGCATCTTCTCCCAATCCATCTAGGGCAATACCATAAATTGTAGGGAACATCAAGGACATACAGGCAGAAATTGCTACCAGTGAATAGATACCCACCATCCCGGAAATGAAAATGGCACCCAATGTGAATACACCACCACCTATAGCAAGGATCATGAGCAACTGACCCGGATTGATGAATTTTAAAATGTATGTACAAATAAACCGGCTGGTGACAAAAATAATCATAGCGACCATATTATAAGATTGCGCTTCTGCCTTGGTCAATCCCAATTCATTAACTCCATATTGTATAATGAAGGTCCAACACATGATCTGTGCCCCCACATAAAATGCCTGGGCAATGACACCATCTTTGTAATGCCTATTCGATAATAATCGATTTAAAGTTGGTTTAAGATCCAATTTACTTTCAACTGATGATTTTGATCCCGGTAATTTTGAAAATAAAAAAATGAAAAATACTACACCAACAACTATTCCCAAGATCAGATATGGATCAACTATTACATTCAAATCATTTTGTTGAATTTTGGAAAAGGCATCCGGATCATTTTGTGCCAATTCTAGCCGGGATGTTTCTGAAGCAGGGTTTAATTGAGCTAAAATAAATTCCTTCGCAACAAACATCCCTGTCAAGGATCCCAATGGATTAAATGCTTGTGCAAAGTTTAGACGTTGCGTGGCGGTGCTTTCATCCCCCATGGACAGGATGTAAGGATTTGCGCTGGTTTCAAGAAAAGATAATCCACAGGTCATGATAAAATAGGCAACGAGAAATGCTTCAAAAACCATCATTTTTCCTGCAGGGATAAAAAGAAAGCATCCGATGGAGTACAAAGCTAATCCCATGAGAATAGCTTGCTTATAATTAAATCTTTTAATAAAAATCGCTGCGGGAATCGCCATAAGGCAATACCCGCCATAGAAGGCAAATTGCACCAGCGAACTTTCAAAATGACTGATCAATAAAATGTTTTTGAAAGCTGCAACCAGTGGATTCGTTATATCATTGGCAAAACCCCAAAGTGGAAAAAGCAGCCCTACAAGAATAAAAGGTATTAAAAATGGTTTGGTTATTACCCGTATCGACTTTACTGAATACTTATTCATATGGCTAAAATTTTCCTTTATTTTCCCAGATTAACATCATTACCCACAAAATCTGCAACCATTTTGTATATATAATATGCAATTTGCTAGACATTATGGTTTTTCCGGATTATAGGCTTTATTGAAATCGTTCATGCTTTTGGGTGTCTTATCCCATGGCTGAGCCGGAGTGGGGTCATATTTCGGTCTGGCATCTTTTTCCGGAAATGAAGCTGCTGCTGCAATCAATTTATTTTTTGCAGCTATCACGTTGACATCCGCACTTGATAGCAGGTCAATTTTTTCATCAGGATCAGCATGTAAATCAATCAGTTTCTCCGGCTGACGGTCTTTGCCAACAAACAATTTATACTGTTTATCCCTGATCACACGGTCCCTGTATTCAAGCATGGGCTCAACTCCTCTTTCTGTCAGCTTCGCAGGGTGCCCACCCATGGCCATTATCCATTCCCTCTCGGAATCATTTGAATTACCAACCAAGTGAGATGCAATGGATTTACCATCCAACTGCCAGTTTTCAGGTAATTCAGCACCACCGAGTTCTGCGAATGTTGGCAGTAAATCTGTGAAATCTGATAATGCATCACTCACAACACCTGCAGGAACAAATCCAGGCGCATTGACTATAAACGGTGCATTTATACCTGATTCAAATGTAGTGGCTTTACCACCGCGAACTTCCCGTCCATCCATTTTATTCCTGAAATTCTTGACAGTACCATTATCAGTTGTCCAGATGATAATAGTATTTTCCCGTATACCCAATTCATCAATCGCTGAAACAAGTTTCCCAGCCAGAGTATCTACATAGCGAACCATGGCAGCCATTGTTTCTTTTTTACCTTCCACATCCGGCTCATTAGGAGTGGTAGTCAATGGTGGATGGGGTAAAGCCATTGGATAGTACATCATCATCGGTCCATCTTTATTCTTTTTCATAAAATCGATAAGAAAATCTGTGAATACATCCTCACCAAACTGCCCTTCATAGGTTTTGCTACCTTCTCGGGTGTTTAAATATGCATCCCAGTATCTTTCGGCACTAGCATCAACACCGGTTTCATATCCCGTCCACATACACCAGTCATCGAACCCATGTTTTTCCATGGCATCAGGTGTAACGCGGAAATCATTGACCTGCCATTTACCGGCTGCTGCTGTTTTATATCCGGCTGTTTTCATTACCTTGGCAAATGTTGTATTATGATTCCAGTCGAAATGACAACCAGCACCCCAGCGCGGCACATCCCAATGATTTACCCAGCCATTGTTGTAAGGATATTGTCCTGTTAAAAGTGTTGCCCTTGTTGGTGTACATTGGGGCATACAGTAAACATTCTCAAATCGCATTCCACCTGCTGCAAGCTTATCGATATTGGGTGTTTCAATTCCTTCTGCACCGTAACAACTTATCCATTCTTTTCCTAGGTCATCCGCCATGATAAAGAGAATATTTGGCTTTTGGTGTTTTTGTAATTTTCCAATTGATAAATCAAACCCAGACAAAGCAATTGCCGCACCGCCCACACCCATAGCTTTCAAGAAATCTCGTCGTTTTATATTTTGCATCTATTTTCTCCTACTTGAATTAATCCTTAAACTATTATTTGGTTATGAATGATTCTAATTATATTATTCTTCTCACCTGCACATAATAGGCGCCGAAACTTTCACCCCTATCATCCGTAAACCAGGTCTGTAATTTTGTTTTACCCGTATCCAATGAAACCTGAAAAGATACAGACTCAGCATTCTTTATCACGGTTTCTGTCTCATCAACATTCGCAATTTTTAGCCGGGCGCTGACAATTTGTAGTGCTTTACCTTCACCAACTTCTGTTACGTGCGATGTTTTCTTTTTTCCCAGAACACCTGCAGTTATTGGAATCCGCAATTCGGTCGGCCACCGCCGCAGAGAAATCTCATATTCCCCTTTTTCAGCGACACTTACTGCCCAAAATCCATTCGCTTTAAGTGCATTTCGTATCTGGCGCTGATGCCAGGGTTGTTTTTCCTCTGTATGCCAATCATGTCCGGTTAAAGTTGCGGGATTTTCTTGAGCCGTGCCAAGAACGATGTAACAATACTCACTGAATCGTTTGGAAATATCCACCCACCATTTTTCATAAGTTTCGCGCAAGTTTTGCACGGTTGCAGGGTGAGAACCAGAAATATCGCGTAACTGCCCAGGATCATCTGTCATATCGTACAACTCCCGACCATTAACCATCCGCCAGCGTTCATTCATCACCACGCTCTTTCGCCACTTTTGAGGATTTTCAATCCGCTGCGAATCAACAACCAGAACCCGTTCTGGCCATGCCTTTGCTTTTGTTTGTAATAATGGAGTAATGCTGGTTCCATCGAACTTCAAGTTTTTAGGCTTAGTGATCCCACACAGGTCCATCACTGTCGGCATGAGATCAAAATGTGCTGTGAGCTTTTTAATATCCTTTCCACCTGCAATCCCCCCTTGTGGCCAATGGATAAAACAAGGAACCCTGTGACCGCCTTCATAGGGCCAGTTTTTATGCCCGCGCATTCTCGCGTTATATCCTTTTCCTCTGACCCAACCGTCCTTATCGACTTTTACACCTATGCTAGTGCCATTGTCCGTCAGGTAAACAAATATTGTGTTTTCCTTGAGCTTGAGGGTTTCCAACTTCTGGTCAAGCCGTCCCATGTTTTCGTCAATGTTGGCGATCATGCCATAAAACCTAGCTCTCTTCTCTGACAAACCTGCGTCCTTATAGGGCTGACTATATTTTTCCGCAACATGGAAAGGTCCGTGCGGCGCATTGGTTGAGATGTAGCAGAAAAAAGGATGATTCTTGTTGGTTTCAATAAATTTAATCGCATTGTCGAACCATATATCCGTGCAATAGCCTTTGAACTTTTTGTACTTACTATTATATAAATAAGTGTCATCGAAGTAGTCGTTATCCCAGAAATCCGGAGCCTGACCAATGCCACCGCCGCCGTGGATCAAGACTTCGTCAAAGCCTCTGTCTTGCGGTCGGAATGGGTAATTGTCGCCAAGGTGCCATTTACCGAAAATGCCGGTTTTATAGCCATTATTTTTCAATACATCCGCAATTGTCACCTCATCTTCGCGCAAAAGAGAACGTCCCATTATCGTATGCCATACCCCTGTCCGGTTGTTGTAGCGTCCTGTCATGAGCGATGCTCGAGTCGGAGCGCATGACGGGCTGACGTGAAAATTGGTCAAACGCATACTTTGGTGGTGCAACCAATCCAGGTTTGGTGTTTTGATGATTTCGTTGCCGTGGCAGCCTAAATCACCGTATCCTTGATCATCCGTTAAAACAAAGATGACATTCGGCCTACTTATCTGGCTGGAAGCAAGCTTTGGCAACATCAAAGCCGCAGTGCCTAGACTCGCTTTTTTTAAAAATTCACGACGTTTTATTTTTTCAGATAGATTCATTTAAATTTCGGCTGGTCAACGCGCATCTATTTTCTCCGGGTTGAATTGATTCTACTATACTCGTCGAAACGGATGTTCTCTTGCTTATATTTTCTATCCTGAATCGCTTGGCTTAAATCACATCTAAATCCTATCAAATAGGCCCAGGGCCGTGTTTTTGATTGCGAAATATGAGAAATACCCCAGGTGAAACCTTGGCCATTTTTCGTATTTGCATACTTATCGGGGCAATACAATCCAGCCGCATCCGGAGGGAGTACAACATGAGCTTTGACTTCAAAATTTATGCCATCAGCTGCCCACTGCAGAGTATTTTTCTCAGGACCATTTGCCGTGATGAGCGTCGCCACACCTTCTTTGTATGGCCAAACCAATGCTTCATGTCCGCTGGCAGAAACCGGATTGAGCGCATGTTTGATAAAAGGGCCTTCTGGTTTTTCTGCTATCGCCAGGCCCATTGAAAAATTTGGATAAGGCTTGGGCAAATCACACCCGAAAGGCTCTGGCTTTTCACTACCCAGTCCCATCGGATGCGCTTTGTAGTACATCCATATTTTACTATTCCGCACGATCAAATTGGGGTCGTGAACCTTTTGACTGTCGAAATCACCGTAAGATTCGATCATCGAACGCCTTTTAGTCCCAATCAGCCATTTGCCAGATTTACCTGGTTTCAAAACAGGCTCGGGATGTCGATGCCAGGGGCCTTCCGGATTTTCGGCCCAGCTCATTCCGATAACATTCTTCGTGCGCTCGGTATAGGGAAATTTCACTGCCTGATAGTAGAGATAGTATTTGCCTTTATAAGCTAAAATATCAGGAGTAAAAACACTTCTATCATCAAATTCACCGTCTGGACCAGGTTTGACGGAAGCTCCTTGTTCTTTCCAGTTGATTCCATCAGCGGAAGTAGCATAGTAGATCGAACACATGTCCCAAGTTGTAGCCGGTAATTTCTTATTTGCTTTCTGATAACCTACTGGTGGGTCTATTTTTTGACTTCTGGTATAGTATATATAGTATTTATCATCAATTTTTATAACTGTACTTGGGTCACGCCTTGAAATACCCTCTTCATATTCCAGACCCTTTAATGGATAGTAACTAAAATTGGTGAAAAATTCATTCAGTTGTGGTTCCGTCTGATTCCAGAGATTGATATAGCGCTCCATTGAAGCACTGACCCGCTTGCCATCATAATATCCATCCAGGCTGTTACGAATTAACGAATCACCTGAACGCAAATCTTGAGCAAAAGATGATTCCAAAGAAAATGCCACGATCAAAAATGACGTTGTGATGATGATATTTTTCATGTCGGTAATAACCATCGTGGTTTCTATTCTGTTAGAGGCTGCAGGATCACCGATCGCAGCAGCATTAGGTTATTGCTTTTTATATTTTCAGGAGTAATAGATAATTTGTAGACGCCTGCCTTTTCGAATTCAATATCTCCAAGTGAATAGCTTGATAGTTCAGGCTTTCTCATCGTAATTCTTTTTTTCTTGGTCGTTGGTTTGACAATTCCTGCAAGACTTTGATTCCCGACCACTACTTTAAAGCGACTACCTGCGTTGGGTTTTGTGCAAGCATAGTTCAAGTCAACCCTAAATTGGCCCGGCTTTTCAATCAAAAAATCCCACATAATTTTATCCTGACGAGAAGACCAGTTGTCAATATAGTCGCCTTCGCGTGTTCCCCAACCGAGCACGTAATTCGCATTTTTTCCGTCAATCTTTGCTTCCCAGGCTCGAAGTTCCAGCAAACCGTTCTTGTTCTGACGGATTTGATTATCGACCTCTGGTGAGCCTGTAATTTTCAACACAACTACGCTAGCGCTGGCATCCGGCATTTTCATGCCAACCTCGATAATCACATCAAGCGCTTCCTTCGTAGTCGGCAACGGTTTTTTCGCGGGATCACTGAGTAAATACGCTGTCTCAATTTTGTTTTTCAACCCAGGCACACGCAGTTTGCCATCTTGGGGCCAATTATAAACGTGCAAATAAAGTGTCTGATCTTTTATCGTACATCGACCCCAATCCAGTTTTCGAAAAACCGTTTGCGTCGTACCGTAGATACTCTCACCATTAACTTTCATCCAATCACCCATATCCCGCAAACGCTCGATTTCCATCGGTGTTAACGTTCCATCCGGATTTGGTCCGACATTCAGCAAAAAATTTCCGCCTTTTGACGCAATATCGATTAGCATGCGAACCAGTTCTTTCTTCGATTTATAAGTCACATCTTTACCTTTGTACCAAAAACCACGACCATTGCTAATAGTGATATTCGATTCCCAATAGCCTGGAAATCCCATTGCAGGGATTCGTTGTTCTGGTGTGGCAAAATCGCCATGCAGATTGACGCCACGATTGTTGATAATCAAATCCGGATTCATAACGCGCATCATTTTGACCAAGTCGGTCATATCTTTTTTGACGCGTGGGTGTTCATACGGTTCGCCATTGCCGCGTGAAGAAGGCCAGCGGATATCGAACCAAAAAATATCGATTTCACCGTAGTTCGATAGCAACTCGCGCACTTGACCACGCTCAAAATCCATTGCTTCTTTCCACAGCTTCGGTTGGCTGTCGAGAAGCTTGGCATTAAAATTCCAATGCGACGTTGAAAAAGGTGCTGCAGCGGGGTGATGCCAGTCGATGTGAGAAAAGTAAAGGCCAACAGCCAATCCTTCAGCTCGATATGCATCAGTGAGTTGTTTTAAAATATCAGGATTATGGCTTTTACTGTAAGGGCATTCAGGATTAGTAACTTTCAGGTTAGTAAAATCCGTATCATAATTGCAGAAACCATCATGATGTTTTGTGGTAAAAACCACATAGCGCATACCGGCATCTTTTGCAGTTTTCGCCCACACACGAGGATCATATTTAACCGGGTTGAATGTTTTATATAGGTCAAAACTCTTTACTCGTTCTTCAGGAGTTTGCTCACGAGTGATATGCCAAATGTAGCCAATGTCTGTCTGTGACCAGGCGCCCCAATGGATAAACATGCCAAATTTCCAGTCGTTCCATTCAGTCATGCGTGTTTTCGGAGCATGTAACTCCTCAATCCCTGGAAGCGAATTCGCATTCGCTAAAAGAGAGAAAAACTGAAACAATATTAATGTGAAAAGTACATTTCGCATTCCAATCTCCGTTAATTAACCCAATTTTCCCATCATACAGATTTTTGCCATATGAACATCAAAATAAGCAAAAATGAAATGTTATTCACGTCTTTGATCCATGTATAATTGCTACTCTGTGCTGGTCAACTCGCCTTTGAGCGTAATTTTGAAGGCAAAAGCATAGTCGCAGGGTTTTTCTTTAGGAACATCTATTTTCAATCCTGAACCGTTCCTTGACCATTGCAGGTTATTCTTCAAACCCAGCATCTCGATAGAATTTATTCCTCCGCTACTGAGTTGCTCATTTGAATTCATACTCTTTATTGTCAATTCTCCGTTTTCAGGCCAATCTAGTGCAATAGCATAAATTGCTTTGCCTTTAGTCGTAAAACGTACATCCTGTGCAGTAAAGTTTGCAGAAAGCCAATCATACCGTCCCTTTTTCTTGTTGTATTTTTTTACAGGGGAAGGTCCCTCGCCAAAGATACGCCAGGGTTTTGTACTATAAATTGCTTCACCATTTATGGATAGCCATTTGCCCATTTCAGCCATGATGTGCTTTTCTTCTTTTGGAATTTCACCATTCGCTTTGGGCGTCAGCGATAACATGAAAACACCATTGCGACTGACAATATCGACGAGACTGTTTATGTGATTGTCGACCGCGATATATTTCTTGTTTTTAACGTAGCCCCAAGGGTAGCCCATAGCACGGTCCGTCAGCCATTCACGCGGTGGAAAATCCGGTCGATTCCGGCTGTTTTCATAGCACAGAAAGCCAAATTCTTCAGGGAAATTGTATCGCTTGCTTGCGGGCAATTTATTGGCAATATCCACTTCTGCGTCCCATTGTTGTGCACTATTGAAATAATGAGCGAACACCGAAGTCACGAATTTTTCGGGGAGAGCGTCTTTTTTCATTGCACTGGCCATTCCATCAAACCAAAGAAAATCCGGCTTGTATTTATCGATGACCTCAAGAACTTTGGTCTGCCATTGCCGTGCAAAATCTTCTTTCTTACCAGTCACTTCATTCCAGAAAAGTTCTGCAAATTGTGGATCGAACAGATCCCAGTTCTTTTTTTCTTGCTCTGTGATATTTTTAGGCAAACGCCAATTGAAGGTCCGGGCATGATGGAAAGTGGCAGCAAGCTTCATATCGTTCTTTCGGATTTCTTCGGCCAGTTCACCGTACAAATCACGTTTGGGACCAACTTTTCCAACATTCCACTTGTAAACATCGCTATCCCACAATCCAAAACCATCATGGTGAATGACACAGATTCCGGCAAACCGGGCACCAGATTCCTTGATCATCTTTGCCCACTCAGCTACATCAAATTCATCCGCGGTAAACAACGGAATAAAATCAGAATAACCAAAATCAGCGGGATCACCATAGCGCTTCTGGTGGTACTCATGGACGTCGCTGCCTTTCTCATACATTTCTTTCCCATAGCGAGGGCCTCGGTATTCCGGCACGGCATAAAGCCCCCAATGGGCATAGATTCCAAACTTCGCATCCAACAGCCAATCAGGTGTTCGGTGCATACTAAGTGATTGCCAATTTGCCTCGTAGGGTTTAGCAGGTCTGGATTCCTGCCCAAAACTCAAAGAAATGCTAATGAAGGACATCAATACAAATAGCAAAACATGTCTGATTTTGTTCACTGGAAATTCCATTTCAAAAATCATAAAATGAGCACACAGAATATCAGAGAGTTATTCTGAAAGTAGATAGAATTTCCGTGCAAATTATGTATCCCAATACAGCTGCCGAACCTGCATCAGTTCGGGATATTTCTCATCAGTATCATCCAATTCTTCTTTTGCATGCAAAAGCTGAACTTTTAACTTTTCAATAATACCTTTGTGATCAGGATCATCATATACATTGCGCAATTCTTGTGGATCATTTTTCAGATCATATAATTCCCAACCTGGCTCAGTAGGTTTAAATAAATCCAGATCAGGACCTTCATTATCAAGTGTTTTAGAGGTCGTTTTCCCAACCTTTCCAAGGGAAAGACCATAGAAAAATATTAGTTTATATCGTTCTGTTCGTATTCCGTAATGGGCAGGGACGTTGTGGTGAGCCATATGCATCCAGTAACGATAGTACATAGATTTTCGCCATTTACGGGATGTATAACCCTCCAATATTTTCCGGAAACTGCTGCCCTGCATATCCTGTGGAGTAGATATGCCGGCAAAATCTAGAAAGGTAGGGGCAAAATCAGTGTTTATAATAATATCATTTGCTACAGACCCTGGCTTTATTTCTGAAGGATATTGGATTAAAAGCGGCATCCTTAATGACTCTTCATAAAACCAACGCTTGTCGTAATAATCATGTTCACCTAGAAATTGTCCCTGATCAGAAGTGTAGATAATAACGGTATTATCTGTAAGACCGGTTTGATCCAGATAATCCAAAAGTCGACCCACATTTTCATCAATTGCTGCAGCACAGCGTAGGTAATCCTTCATATACTTCTGATATGCAGCTTTGGTGATCTCTGTTTCGTCCAACCCGGAAGTTTCCAGTTTACCAGTGGGCCATACCTTGCCTCGTTTACCAATATTTGACATGCGATCAGCCAATTTTCTGATATTAGAACCGTGTTTCAGGGAACCAATGGATCGATGGGTCTTATCCTCCCACATGCTGGGTGGTTCGGGGATGTCAACGTTGTCAAATAGATGTTCATTACGGGGAGGATATTCCCATAAACCGTGTGGGGCTTTGTGATGACACATGAGAAAAAAGGGTTTGTCACTACGCCGGTTCTTTAACCAGTCTATGGATTTATCAGTGATAATATCGGTAACATATCCTTTGCTGACCTCACCCCCTTCTTTGCGGTCTTTCCACTCCTTCCCGCTTTCTTTTAAGTATGGATCAAAATAAAGTCCTTGATTCGGCAATACATTATAATAATCAAAACCACTGGGTTCAGTGTGCAGATGCCATTTGCCAATAATAGCAGTCTCATAACCAGCTTTTTGCAGGTGTTTGGCAACGTTAGGTTGATTACGATCAAAATTGTCATCCAGCGTAAACACACCATTATGATGGCCATACTTGCCCGTCAAGATACTAGCCCTGCTGGGTGTACAAATAGAATTTGTACAAAAGGCTCTATTCAACCGAATTCCTTTCTCAGCTATACGATCAATATTGGGAGTACTGACTGACCCTGCCAGATGACTGCCGTAACAGCTGATGGCATTCGCTGCATGATCATCAGACATGATGAAAAGTATATTGGGTTGCTTACGATAGGTGGATAACCTTGGAATAAAGCTTTGGAGCGCCAAAGCCATCGAGCCTAATCCTGCAGTTTTTAGAAAATTACGTCTGGTATATCTAACAGATCTATTATATATATATTTTACGATTTCCTTAGTTTTACGATAAGCCAAAAAAATGAACCTAAATCTTTAACAATTGTCAACTTATTTTATTTAGCGCCACAGGATTCTCTTACTACCAATTCTGGGTTCAGGGATCTATTTAAGGGTGCATCGGGAATTTCACCATGAATCATCTTTAACAAATTTTCAACTGCTAATTTGCCTATCTTATCGGTCGGTTGATGAACTGAAGTCAGGTGATTAGCTGATGATCTTCCAATGGCAATATCATCAAAACCAATTATGGCAACATCTTCAGGTACTTTTAATCCAAATTCAGCCAGTGCATCTATAAAGCCCAAGGCTGAAAGGTCATTATAAATGAACATGGCACGCGGGCGTTCTGAACGATTGCAGAATTCCACACCAACATCATATCCTGACTTGAAGTCGTCACGTTTACCTTTAATTTTAATTCTGTGTAAGTAATTTTCATTTACCGGTAAATCATACTCAGTCAAAGCCTTAACATAGCCCCTCTTTCTTGCTTCACCAACCAGATTACCTTCTTCCCCATTTACATAGCCGATATCGTTGTAACCAGTATTAATCAAGTGCTCCGTGGCGATAAACCCGCCTTTTTCCTGGTTAGTACCTATGAAACAGATCGATGGATCATCAGTATAAGAGACCATTACAAAGGGAAATTGTTTTTCGTGCAGCTCATTAATAAGAGAACTGGTAAAGGGAATGTGGGACATGGAACCAAGGATCAGCCCACTCACGCCCATATCAATAAAATATCGGATTTTCTGCTCTTCCCTATCACGCCGATTATCAGATGAATACAGCATCATATTACAGTCATTATTTGATAGATTGGATTCAATACTGGATACGATATTCTGATAATAAGGATTGTCCAGATCCTTTAAGATATAGGCAATAGTCAAATGTTTTGTATGGTCAATTTCAGACGGACGGCGTGCAACGAAGGAACCTCTTCCCACGCGAGCATATAAAATTCCTTCCTTTATCAGATCGGACAGCGCCTTTTTAACAGTAATAAGGCTGACATCATATATTTCCACCAACTCATGCTGAGTTTTCAGTTTGTCACCGACCTTTAGCTTCCCCGATCGAATCTGGTTGACTATGTCTTCATATATCTGTTTATAAAAAGGTTTTGGATCACGATGATCAATACCCATAATGTTGTATCCTTTAATTAGCCAAAATAACAGTTAATATCTATACTTAGTATATTAAGTATAATAAATAATCCAAATATGTATATACTACTTTTTAAACTAACTCTAAGTCTACCAACTATATTATCGATAGAATTTTAATAACCGATTAACAATAGCGTCCTAATTAGCAATGCAGCATATCTTATACTTCTTTCCACTGCCGCATGGGCATGTATCGTTACGCCCCACTCCAGCATAGAGATGATAGTGAGGCGAATCAGGAGTCAGGTTCGACCTTGCCATGATATTTGAAGCCGGGCGCCCACTTCTAAGCTCACCGGCCATAGCCATCATATATTTTTCTGTATACCCAAAAAAGGCTTTGTATCCAGCGCATAGATAGTTCAAGCCTTTTTCGCCATCAGGAGTTTTTATGAAACGTTGTTTTGGGCAGCCGCCATTGCAAACCTGTCTGAATTCGCAGTCCAGGCAGTACTTGGGAAGTGTATCGCGCTTGTCTGATCCGAATTTCCGCTGCTCCGGGCTTTCCGCCATTTCACGAATGGTCGTGTCAGCGACATTGCCAAGGTTGTACTTCGGGTAAACAAAATGGTCACACGAATATACGTCACCGTTGTGCTCGATGATCATTGCATCGCCACAAGTCTCGGCAAAAATGCAGAGCCCTGGGTTCTGGTTCATCCACCCGGCGAGGGTGGTATCGAATATCTGAACGAAATACTGCCCGATGTCTTTCCGAACCCACTGATCAAAGACACTATTTAGAAATCGGCCGTACTGCTCGGATCCAACTGACCACTCAGTGACAGTTGCGCCATCGCGGAATTCGGGTCCGACAAGTTGCAGAAAATGTGCCGGAAGATTGTCGGCAACACGTTCAACTATGGGTATAAACTGTAGAAAACGGCTACCTACTTCTCGTGTTAGGAATTGATATATTTCTTTAGGATGATCGGCGTTATGCTTGTGCAGTACGGTGAGCGTGTTAAACTCAACCTTGTGCTTCTTGAGCACCTTGATTCCGGCCATTACCTTATCCCAGGTCGGTTCGCCACCACGACTGACTCTATATCGGTTATGAATATCTTCAGGTCCGTCGATCGAAATGCCAACAAGGAATTGTTCTTTGGCTAAAAACTCGCCCCACTCATCATCGAGAAGGATGGCGTTGGTCTGAAAAGCGTTTGAAATCTGCTTATTACCGGCGTACTGTTTCTGGAGCTTTACAGCCTTGCGATAGAAATCGACACCCATTAGTGTCGGTTCCCCGCCCTGCCAGGCAAAGTTCACGATCGAAATGTCCTGACCCTCGATGTATTGCTTTACGTACGCTTCGAGCTCTTCATCGCCCATTTTCCATTGTCCGCGAGCTTTATCTGGGTACAACTTCTCTTTTTCAAGATAGAAGCAGTAAGTGCAGTCAATGTTGCAGATGGCTCCACTCGGCTTCGCCATAACGTGCACGGCGAGTGGTCGTTTCATCTCCGAGCGTGGGCGAGTAGTGGTCATTTGGTCAAGAATGGACGAAAGTGGCTTTTTAAACTTACTGTCATTTTCAATATCTCACCTTCACCTTTAAGGCTCCTTCAATCGGTTCTTCCGAAGCAATAACAACATAACCACCACCAGATCCTGAAAATACTGCGCCAGGATGGTTATCATATTTTTTAATCTCTTCCCAACAGTAATCAGGCACAGTCAATGGAAGTATTTCAGACCATGCTTCCAAGGTAGTGGTTAATGCTCTCCCGAGTCCTTTTACATCTCGCTTTAAAATACTCTGCCAACATAATTCCCCAGAATCAGCAAGCTTTTTTACGCCATCTTTAGTGATATTTTGTTCCAACAGTGGATTATATCCATCAGGACGTTTTTGAAAATAGACCATATGCAGCACCTTAGATAACCAATCGCAGGTTTCCTTATCAACTGTGGAGTTTATTTGATGTGGCCAAAAATGTCCATCATAACAAAGCTGATTAACACCAGGCATAAAAAGGCCAAGATGATCCTGGGAACCAGAAACATATGAAGACCCGGGAGGATTCTCTGCACCAAATAAAATACGCGCATTTTCTTCTAGATTACCATTAGGCAGTCGATCTCCCCAGATTTTCTTGGCTACTTTCCGTGAACTGGAGGCCATCCCACAACGATCTTCAAAATCTACTGTAGGTTGTATTGCGGCTACTACCACAGGCCCGGGATAAATCTTGGATATCCATGGTTGATCAAGCCAACCTCCAGCCAGGCAGACGCGCGTCGGTAAACTCAACTCACGTTTAATTTCTGAACTTGATCGGGGTGGTAAACCATCTTCCGGAATACGCTCAAGCACTAAAAGTTCAACACCGTACTTATCACATAATTTCTGTTTACCTTCATCGAAACCATCATGATTAACCACAAAATAATCCGGCTTGATACGGGCCATTTCCGGTTCATAATCAAGTATCCCCGAACCATTAGCTACAAAAGCCTCCTTAACATATTTTACAGCATTGATCATATAGATCCGTTCCTGTTGGGAGAAATGGGGTCCATGATCCTTCAGTAAGCGGATATTCTCATCTGAGCCCACCGACACATACAGGTCACCATAACGAGCTGCATCCTTAAAGAAGGCTATATGACCACTGTGGAGCAAATCATAACAGCCGCTAACCAAAACTTTTTTATTGCTCATTTCAAGTATTTCCTCGGATGCTTCTTAGGCATTGGTCATCTGTTCCTTGATCCAATCATAGGTCTTCTGCATCCCTTCCTTTAATGGAATAGAGGGTTCCCAATCAAGATATTCCTTGATCAGGGTGTTGTCACTGTTCCGGCCTCGAACACCCTTAGGAGCATCTAAATCGTATTCCCGCTGCAGTTTAATACCAGCGATCTCCTCCACAATATTAACTAACTGATTGATGGAAACCATTTCGCTACTGCCCAGGTTGATTGGTTCTTCAATATCACTGTACATAATATCAATAATACCCTTTACACCATCATCAATGTACATAAAACTACGTGTTTGCTCTCCATCACCCCATATAACAATATCTTTTTTGCCGGTAAGTTCAGCTTCAATAACCTTTCGACACATTGCGGCCGGCGCTTTTTCACGTCCACCATCATAGGTCCCATTGGGACCATAAACATTATGGAAACGTCCTACCCTAGTAATCATACCAAAATCTTCTGAAAAATGCCTGCACATTCTTTCACTAAATAGTTTTTCCCACCCATAACCATCTTCAGCCAAAGCAGGATAAGCATCTGATTCTTTTAACCCTGGATTATCTGAATCAGTCTGCATATCGCCATTATAAACACAGGCAGATGAAGCGTAAAAATATCTGCTGATATTGTTGTCCTTTGAAGCTTCTAGGAGATGTGTATTTATTAATACACTTAACATACACATTGCTTTATTATTTTCAATAAAACCCATACCGCCCATATCAGCAGCCAGATTGAAAACTTCATCACAATCGCCTACAGCGGTGTAACAGTTTTCACGATATTGGAGATCTAGCACAAGGTTTTCAACCCCTTCTGTGGTCTGATACCATTCTGTTAATGGTTTTTTATCTACTGCAACAACTTCATTTCCTTGTTCTTTCAACACCTTTGCCAGTTCCCCAGCAATAAATCCGCCGGCACCAGCAACTAGTATTTTTTTCATTTTATATTCCTTTAGTTTATATTATTTGTTTTACGCAATACCCCAGGGAGAAAAGAGGACCAGCACGCTAACCCAGAAGACCCCAAGAGCAATCAATGCATATTGATACTTTTTGGTTTCTTCAGGCGTCATCTGATCATCTTTTGACTTACGTGCTTCAAAAATAGCTTCAACCTGAGCTAATTCTTCGGCGGTCTGTCCAGTTTTCTCGCTAACAACCCACATGACAATGGTACAGGCAACTGTTATAAGAAAACTGACATTAAATTTATTGAGGAAGTACCAGTTAAAATCATCTCTAACACTGAATCCATCCGCACCAAATAATGAGATAATGCCATTAAAGATATCCGGTCTCTGAAGCATGATAAATCCAACTAGTCCAAGAACAATACCTGTAATAATGGTAGCTACAGCCCCCTTGCTATTTGCTTTTTTGTAGAATAGTCCCGCCAAAACAGATACGACTACTGGCGGAGCCAATAATGACCACAGTAGCATAAGATAGTTAAACAGTCCTTTAAATTTCTGAATAAAGGGTGCCCATAATATGGCAAAGATCAACAGAGCCATAATTGTGTAGCGACCATATTTCAGCATTTTGTCCTGATCCATTGCTGATTTGTCCCTTTTAGCAATAAAATCAATAGTGATTAATGAACTGGCGGCACATAGACCGGAATCCACACTTGACATGATGGCAGCCAGAAGACCTGCCAAAGCAAGCCCCAGGAAACCCATGGGTAATACTTCGATCATCAAACTGACATAGGCTTGATCTTGATTCAGTTGCAGACCCATGTCTGCAAATAGTTTAGCAGCAACCACACCGGGGATGGCACAGATGAACAACGCCAGAATCTTTAAAAATGCGGCAAATATGGCACCCATCTTGGCATGATAGCTACTCCGAGCTGATAGCGCCCGTTGAATGTAATCCTGATCCGTACAGTGTCCGTGAATGCCAAGAATAACGACTCCGGTGAGAATCGATATCCAACCAAATTCATGACCGATAGGATGGACCAATGACCACATAGAACCACCAGCAGGGGTCTGCATGGCTATAATGGCATCTAAACCACCTACTTTTGTGATGCCAATCACAAGGGTAAGCAGACCACCCAGAATCAATAAAATATTTTGCACAAAATCTGTTATCATGACTGCCTGGAGGCCGCCTAACAGAGTATATGATCCCGTTAATACACCCAGAATGATGACGGTGGTCCATAGCATGGTACCATCAGGAGATTGTCCTAAGAGAGTAAGGGTAACTACAGCTCCTGCATAAAGAGCTGCAGAAACAGTGGCCAGCATAATCATAATCACATTCACACCAGAGACAAGAGAGCGCGTACTGGAATTATAGCGACGTTCAAAGAATTCTGGTGAGGTATATAATTTTAGACCACGATAGGTGTCCAGAAAAAACACAGCCAATAAACCAAAACTAAGCGCTCCTATCATTTGAAAGGTTCCAACTGCAATACCCCCTACGAAGGCTAACCCTGCTTGTCCTACAAATTGCTGACTAGATATATTCGTTGAGAATAAAGAGGCTCCCACGTAGGGCCAGGTCATTTGCCGACCGGCCAGGAAATAATCATCTCCCCCTTTGATCTTTTTTTTGGAAATCCAGATTCCCAGATATACAACACCTATGAAATAGGAGACGATGATTAGTAAATCCAGGATACTTATTTTTAATGATTCCATTATTGATCCTGTTTTTTAATAGAAAATAAAAAATTATTTTTTCTTTACATATCCTGTAGTGCCATTAGCTTTTGGTAACCACTCGTTCTCCCAGCGATTTTCTATCCCATTTCGCCAATCTTGTGCTATTTTTTTCAACTCTTTTGTGATCTGAGGATATTTTTCTTTTAAATTTATTGATTCTGCCATATCATTTTCTAAATCAGACAGATGTACATTATCCTCTGATGGAACATCCTCCACTAAATGCCCATTTAAAACTAATTTCCATTTATCTTTTCTCACCGCTGTTTGTTCATTCATTTCCCAAAATAGGCCATCGTGAGATGACTTTTCCCCTTCAATCACCATTGGTAAAATATTTTTTCCATCTAATTCATATTGATTCAAATCAACACCTGCAGCCGTTAAAAAAGTTGGGAAAATATCCATAGCAACTCCAGGTTCATTTATTACTTGCCCTGATGGAATATTTTTTGGCCAGTTTATGATTGCTGGTGACCTTATACCTCCTTCAAATAAACTGTACTTATGTCCTTTTAATTTTCCAGTTGAACCACCATAATAAGGATCTAGGTTTCCATCTAACCAATTTCGACTCTCTCTTGAAGGTCCATTATCACTTTGAAAAAATGTGATTGTGTTATCATATAGGTCATGTTTTTTTAATTCATCGATAATTTTACCTACACTATCATCCATTGCCGATAACATGGCAGCCATAATTTGTCTATCCCATTTTAAATTTGGAAATCTTTCAAGATATTTTTCTGGCGCGTGCATTGGATAATGCGGGGCATTATATGGGATATACAAAAGGAATGGTTTATCCAATTCTAAAGAACGGCGTATATATTTTATAGCATATTCAGTTATTAATTCTGTAAAGTACTCACCATTACGTCGAATTCCTTTACCATTTTCCCATAAGTCATGGTACTGTGACTTACCATCTTTATTCATTTCCCAATAGTAAATATGAGAATAATAATCAATACATCCTGCCATAAAACCAAACCAATCGGTGAATCCATGATCGTGTGGTCGAGAACCTTCTGCAAGTCCTAAATGCCATTTACCAGACATGGCAGTGTAATATCCCGATTCTTTTAAAGCACTTGCAATTGTAGGAACTTCTGTAGGTAACCCTGTTGCAGTACGATGACCGTCTAAAATCGCACGCACTCCAGCATTACCAGGATACCTGCCAGTTAATAATGATGCTCTTGAAGGAGAACATACAGGTGAATTAGAATACCAATCAGTGAATCTAACTCCTCTCTCTGCCATTTGATCTAAATTAGGAGTACTAAAATCAGTCGCTCCCATACAAGAAAGGTCGCCGTAACCCTGATCATCCGTTAAAAAAATAATGAAATTTGGTTTACTCATAAATAAGTACTATTAGGTATACTTAATATACCTTATAATTGTTTATGTGCCAATCCTTTTTATAAGTTGATGTAAGATTTAGTATAAACTTACCTTTGTACGTTCGATACGCCTAAACGACGGTTCATCCAGTAAGCCAATTTTTTCGATATCAATTGATTTGATACCCATATTTAATGCTGGTGAGTCAGGCCTTAAACGTATATCGCCTTTTTCCAAATCAACAAAAAGCGGATTTGCAAACTGTCCGTGTTTTTCATGCCCCGCAGCTTGAATCCTGGCAAAATCATCTCTTCCGCTGGATTCATCCGGGGAATAAAATAAATTATTATCAGGCCGGGCAAGATCCAGTAAACGTGCCAGCTTACTTTCTGAGTTTGTGCTATAGAAAGCAATTTTATTACCCGTTGAATAAACGATATTATGTTCCACGCGGGCGCCAACGGCAGTTTCCGGGCGAATAGAAAGTCCACCACCGATGATCACATTATTGAGAATGTAATTGGTATGCTTGAGTTTGATACCACCACCAAATATGATATTCTCTTCAACGAAAGATTCTTCCTGATCATCATCGAAACGAATTTCATTGGCCGCATTTGTACTTTTATATATCAGATTGCGCCGAATAATATTCCCAGTCCCGGCACAAGATAGATATATAGCGTTACCATCTCCCAGAATCTCCATCACATTATGAAACTCATTGTCCTGAACAACATTGTTCCGGGCGTGGGCAAAGACTAATGCTTCAGCTGCCGTTTGTGGTTCACCTACCTCCTCCCAACGAATGACTTGCATATTTTCACGAATCGTTTGTGGGATGATGTAACCTTTCCATTTCACTGGATCCATAATCCCAAAATAGCGGGGGCGAACCCCACTCAAGACCACCGCATCATAAGGAAGATCGTGTATATAATTATTCAAAATACGATTTTCACCACTCTGCCAGATAAAGACGGCAGGACTATGCCAGAATAATTGACCAATATGATGAATCTCGTTATTTTGGACTAAATGCCGTTTGTTTACATCTTTGTTTCCCGGACCATACCCACATAACAGGACTCCTGTACCACCCAGATTAAATATCTTATTGTTAGTGATTTCAATATCTTTTCCATACAGATCGATCCGAATTCCGCTACCGCCACTATTACGCAAATCACAGTTGGTAACAGCACAATCCATAGCCCCCCGGAAACGCACCAGGGCATTATCCTTATCGAACATATCCCAGTCATGCTGGATGCCACGATCTTCTACTGTCCAGACATCCCGATCACCGCCGGTAAATGTCAAACCATCAAATATTAACCCCCGCACCGGCACATCACCTTCAACGGCGTCAACATTTTTACCCTCAACCAGTACCAATTCACGGACTACCGGCGCGGATATATTATCACCCGGCTTTCCGCTTTCCGGCCAATAGTATAATTTACCGGTCTTGGAATTCAATACCCATTCATCTGGTTTATCCAATGCCTCAAGAACATTTTCAACCCAGCAGGTTTCGTCCCAGTCTTTTTTGACCACTTTGCATAATCTATAAGTGCCGGGTATACTTGTGGTGGCAATACCATTTTGTTCATCTACTTTTTCTATGGGCAGATAATTCACCAACCATTGATGAGTAGGACGGATAAAAATCTCCACATCTTCAAGATTGTCCCAGTTGCGCAGTGCTCCCTCTGAAAAACCCAGTGTATTCATTTCCTGCCAACGATGAGCTAAGGACGGCTTAGGACATTCCATAGTGGGAACAAATCCTGCCGACCGTGCCCGGGAGAGCATTTTCTCACCATCAAACAAAGTCCTGAATTGCCAGTTCTTTGCATTCTCAATGTTTGCAACCCAGACATTTCCTTGAGCTACAATTGGTAACTCTGACGGGAAAGATGTCAATTTTTTCCAGCTGGAAATTAATTCAGTCGATGTCAGTACCGGTTCTTCATCCTGATAGGCCTTGTACCGTACTGTATGCCCTTCGGGAGCCGAATCTTCCAGACCAAATATCAGTGTCTCTTTCAAACGGTATACACCACCGCGCAGGGAAATAATAATATTGCCTTTGTAACCACCAGCAATTTTTTTTCTGACTGTATTGCGTGCATGATTGATCGTGGCAAAGGGTGCATCAATCGTGCCTGTATCGAAATCAGAACCATCAGTAGCAACATAGAATTCTACTGTTTCTACCTGACAACTCATTATTAATAAAAGGTTGGTCAAAATCAGAATATTGTTTTTCATTTTCATTATCTTAAAATGTTTATTTATACTTAATACCTGGTTGTAAAATTTTCAAACTTGTCACAGCCGTGGATCGGTGATGCTAGAATTGCAGTACCAAAACCGATAGTTTCCAAAATCAATGGTCCAGTTAACGCGATTGTCATTTTTCCCTTTTTCATATTGACCTATTCATTAAATCGTAACAGATTAGAAAAAAACCATAAAACGTCTTGAACAAATTCTATTTATTATTAAGTATGTTTAGTATACTATAATAATACTGTATTATCCAAGATGAAAATTCTTGAAGCATGTCTAGTTTACAGACATGGTACCTACTGTGTGGCAGGATGAAACGAATGCTATTCAAGTCAGGATCATACAGGATAGTCACCTTCCCAACTGAATAGAATCAACAAAAATACCTAAATCCCAAATCGCCCGAATACGGCGATGAAATCACCAGGCGAGCCTACTACCCGTCTTATTCTATATCATCACACCCAAAATGGTACGACAGTACTTGACAGTAGATT
>Ga0066866_10000059_pt1 | contig 36323 bp, 46 predicted proteins | sample ETN01SmetaG_3_FD_66435 | JGI IMG/M metagenome (GOLD analysis project Ga0066866, IMG submission 66435) | Marine microbial and viral communities from oxygen minimum zone, Eastern Pacific Ocean - ETNP2014F12-01SV263 | ecosystem: Environmental > Aquatic > Marine > Oceanic ...
AGAAACTCCATCAGTTGCTCCACCATCTGTTAAGAATATTGTAGTCAACTTTTCTACACCATATTTGCTTTGGAAATCCTTGGCCACTTCTGGAGCTAACATAATTGCTGCGTTAAGTGGTGTACCACCTAGGGTAAAGTATTCGTTTTTAATTCGTCCAAAGTATGGGTTATCAGACTCTGAAACTTCTGAATAGTATCTGCTTCTACTGTAACCTATTTTCATAAGTAGTAAGTAGGACATTGCGTTAATAAACTGTGACTTCCTACATGTTGAACTTAACATGTGAACAAGTGCAAATGAATCGTCTGTTATAATCATCTCACCGTCTTCACATGCTTCTATTTGAGCTCTGTTAAGATCTTTATTTTCACTATAAGGGCTAGTGCTTACACCACTATCATAATCATATGGACGATTGTTTGAAAATCCATATACATCAAATGGAATGTTAACCTTTCTGCAGAATAAAGCCATGTTCATCATCTGTTCTAGCGTACCAGCCATTTGCCTGTACATACTACCTGATAAATCAACATACATAATTATACCATGGTTTTTACCGTTAGGAATAATCATATTCTTTTGGAATAAGTCTTCAGTCAATTTGTAAGCCCAAAGTTTATCCTCATTTAATTGTCCTGTTTTAGATTCTCTAGCCTTCTTGTTGGCTGCTGCTGCTTTTTTAAGTTCAAACTGTTGAGCCATTGAGTTAATGATTGGAGCTGTTTCAGTTAGGAACTTCTTGTATAGTGTTTTACTAACTTCAGGAAGTTCTGAGTTAGGAAGTTCTGTTTCATTATAGTTCCAATAGTCATTAGAATCTTTTGTAATCTTTGAAAGTTCTATACATTTATCCCAATCATATAGATCGTCCATTGAGACAATCCAGTCTTTAGCTTTATGAAGTTTTTGTGGTTTAAGATAAACAATTTCCTGAGCCTCTGTATCAACAAGTGACTTTTCATTATCTCTGAAAGCGTTATCTGTGATTGATGATTGGCCTTCTCCATTTAAGAATTCGTGCATTGGATTTACTTCATCAATTTTGCCTTGAAGTTCTTCTTTCTTTTCTTTGTTTTTCTTTACGTCTTCGTTGAAAAGTTCATTAGCTTTTTGTTCTGCTTCGTATTCTTCAGCGCGTCTTTTTCTTTCTTCTAGGTACTTCTCATGTTCTTCTTTATACTCTTGTTCACGACGCTCATTGTATTCTTCATCGGTTTCATCTTCACCTTTACTACCACCAGGTGTTCCTGGTTTTGGGTTGCCCCACTCATCTTTGGTGTCATCTTCTTGAGCTTCACCTTCGCCTTCGCCTTCACCCTCGCCTTCTTCTTCATCATCTTCTTTCATATGATCTGGCATGTAGTTATTCCAATCAGGAGTTGATTCTTCTAAGTCATCCATTTCTGACATTAAATCATCTAACATCTGTTGAAGTGGTTCAAGTTCGTCTGCTCTTTCCTCAGCTTCTTTTGCTGAGATATCAGCTAACTCATGAGCTAATGTTTTGACATCATCCCATGTTTCTGTTTTTTCAACTCTGTTTAAAAACTCTTGTTCTTGTTCTGTGAATTTTAGACCTAGTAAGTGGCCAATTTTGAAATGTAAATTTACTCTATCTACAAATGGAAGCTTTGTTAAATCTTTACCTTTAACACCAAAAAAGTTTTTGTCGAATAATTCTTGGTAACCTTTATGGAATGACTTAACAAGTCCTGGGTATCTGGATTTTACTTTACGCTCAATTCTAGCGTCTTCAATAATGTTATAAAAAGCTTTGAGTTGAGGAGTATCACATACTGCGTCATGCCATCCTTCTTCAGGTGTTTCGTGTGCGTGTCCTACTTCATGGCCAATAAATAAATCATACATGGAGTTGGACATCTCTTTCCAAACAGGTAAATACAGTTTACGATTCTTAACATCAAATGCTGCTGTTGGCATTTTAGCGTCATGGATAACATCAATATCTTCTGTCGCTAGTAGTTTTGCTAATACTGATTTTACTTGAACATTGTTTGGCATATCTAAAAGTCCTCACTTTTTATTTAATATACATACATTATGCACTCTGGCGAACCAAGAGTCAAGCACTTTATGCTAATCTTTTGAAATCTTTTCTATATTTATTTCAAAGACTTAGGTCCAAGGACAAAGATATTTCCCTTCCACCTGCTGAATATCCAGGTAAAATCTCAAAATTCCTGTCAAAAATGTCCCTAATTTGGAACCCTATACGATATCTGGGTGTTAAATAGTAACCCATATTGAAGTTGAAACTTGATACATTATCAATAGGACTGCCATCAAAATCATTACCCTTATCAAACTGGCCTACATATGATATTAGATAGTCCCAACCAGGCAATGGTGAGCCACCATACCAGGATATTTTAGTTTTATATTTGGCTACTCTAATTCTATCTGAATCTGTATAACCAACCATCACATGTAATGCTCCATCATCTGAGAGTAAATGCCTCTGATACTTTATACCTTTGGATTCATATGATCCTGCATTTACATACATATTATCTTGGAAGTTGTAATCAATACTTTCACTAAAATTATAATACCATGAAGTAAAATCTCCATATGATATTTGGAAACCTTCTCCTTTCTCAGGTTGTAAGTTAGGATTTCCTTTAACCCAATCATCACCATATCTCTCATATAAATTTGGTGCTCTAAAACTATTTGATATAGCCCACTTAACACCAGCAACATCAAAGCCAGCTCTTAATGTTATTTTATCCTCTTCATACCTAGCTCCAAAAGCAAATTGTTCTTGTGTATAATTTAAATAAGTTGCGAACCTCTGATCCCATGCACCATTATATTCTTCTCTGTGTTGCTGTGCGCCTAGTAATAGGCCAGGTTTTACTTCTTTATTAGCATCTATAAAATACTTTTCACTAACTGCATTCCAGCCTGTATTGTGTTCAACATTATTACGACTATATCCTAAGGTAAGCCAATCACCTCTGATTGATGTGTCATACTTCCTTCCTTTTTGTGTGCAATCATTACTACCACATGCATCATAATCATATTTGTAATCTTGCATTACTGAAATTACTTTCCATTGTTTCCATTCAGTATTTGTTTTTAATGTAGTGTTCTCAAACCAATCCTCTTCATTGTTATCTGTTTTAACAGAACCGTTGGAACCTTTATATCTAGAAACTTGAAACCAATCTGTTCCACCTATGAGGTAATTAAGTTTCTCACCTGTCTTTAAAAAGAATTCTCTACCATCAAAGTTATCCTCTATAAGTATAGTGCCTGCCATTGAAGAACTACCATATAAAGAACTGTTAGGTCCGTGAATTGTTTTGTATGATTGGAATGAAGGTAGATCAGTTCCAAAATCATACCAACCAGAGCCAGGATCATTAACAGGTATTCCGTTCCTATAGACTGCTGTATGTTTTACATCAGTTCCATTTGGACTATGTCCTGCAAATCCACCAACACCACCGGGTTGATATATTTTTGTTGAATCTAATCCTTCTATGACTGAATTGTCATATTCAGGTTGTGAATAACCTATGGATTCTTTTGCACCAACTACTATTATTTCTTCTAGATCAGAGGCCACCGCTTCAGATGCTATCATACATAAAAAAAGTATGCCCAAAATAATCAGAGCATACTTACCACTTCTCTTCTTCATACTAATCCTTAATTATTAAAATCGAAAACGCCAGTAATTACTCCTGACTTTAAGTCCTCTACTAACTTACGACAACGGTAACCCCAATAAGAACCACACGGATATAAATCATGTTGGAGAATTACCTTATTTGAATGTTTGTTGTAGTAGCTACTTCCAGATGTTGAACAAGTAGGGACTGCATACAATGGCATGTTATTCGTATCCATTTCAAAATAGCATTGCATGTTTCTAGTTTTTTTATACCCAGGAACAATAATAGTACCGTGTGGGAAGTGTGTTACATACGGTTCAATGGGGTGTTTATTTTTCTGCCATTCACTACCTAACCACCCACCAAATAAAATACCGCCAATCACATCTCTTGTATCTGCTGCTTCTGCTTTAGGTGAAATGCCTGCTAACAAAGCAAATATAAACATTACAGCTGTAAATTTTGCAAATTCTTTCATTTCTTTCTCCTATTTAACTACTATTATGAAGTCTTTGAGGGCTTAAGTAAAGCTTTTTTCTCTGTTTTTGGTCCTCTAAGTTTTTTGTTCCTAGCTTCTAGTCGTTTGTTTACTTCTGCTGGATTCATCCAGTAGTCTTTGCCACCTATTATCTCTTGTAACTCTTTTGTATTTAAGAACTCTTTGTAAACTGTATTAAATAAGTGCCTGGCCCATTTATCATCTGCCATTACACCTGCCAATTGTTCACTCCCTTTACCCCAATTACCTGAACTGTATGTATGAAACATGAAGTGGCTATGTTCTGATATCTCACAAACATCTGCTGTTAAAAATACAAGTGTAGCTGCTGACATACACATACCTTCCACCGAAGCAATTACTGTCGCTGGTGTTTCTTGCATAGCCCTCATCATTTGTATAGCTGTAAAGATCTCACCTCCGTTGGAATTAATATGAATGTAAACAACATCATTCTCTGAGGCTGCTCTCATCATTTGGTTCCAATCCTGATAGTCTTTTGCATCTCCTATTGAGCCTGTTAGATACAGGTCATAGATGTTAGCTACTGGTCTTTGGTATGCGTTCTGTAATTGGTTTTTATTTAGTCCGCTGTTAGATTCGCTCATAGTATCTTGTAACCGCCTTTATCTTTTCAATTTGTTTATCAATTATTGCCGTTCTATTTGGCCAATGTATATATTCCTTTTCAGGATTTTTTTGTAAATTGTAAAGTAAAGGGAGGACAAGATCCTCTACATCACGAAGTTTGTTTGCCACATCTTGTTCGACTAGAGCTTTATGCTCATCAACCATACCTGAGTTATCAATTTGAAGTAACTTAGCTTCTAATTGAACTATCTTATCTATGATTGCGTCTGAATCTACAGAAGGTGCTGCAGGAGCTGGTGTACCTGTTTGTTCAGGTTCATCAACCGCTGTAAAACCAAAGTCAAAATCTTCTGCCATCTGTTTCTCCTATTCCAACTATTTATAATTGCTTGGATCGTTTCTTAGATCTCTGGTACTTCTTTACCTTCTTATCTATAGCCTTAAATGCCCTATCTAATTTCATTTTAGATACTCTCATAGTAAAGTTCAGTCCTAACATGTGATCGTACTCATGTTGTATAACACGACTCGTTACACCTTCATAAGTTTCCATTTGTTCTTCACCATCCTCGTCCCAATATTTTATCATTGCCTGTTTAGGTCTTTTAACCATAAGCCACAAACCGGGAAAGGATAAACATCCTTCTTTCATTGATTCTGTTTCATCACCAACACCAACAATCAAAGGATTAAAGAATGCTTTTTGCATTCCATCTACTTGGCCATCTCCTATAACAAATACGGCCATATCTAAACCTACTTGATTAGCTGATAAACCTACTCCACCCAAGTCATTCATCTTTGTAAGTAATAATTTTGTTATTTCTTTTGCATCTTCTTTTTCAAAATCAAATGGGTTAGGTTTTCTTTTAAGTATAGGATCAGTAAAAGGTATCAACTCTAGTTCGTCTACAGCTGTTACTTCATTTGTTTCTGTTACTGTTACTTCTTCCATACTTATAAACCTAATTGATCAAATATTGCTTCATCATATTTTACTGTAATCTCATCTCCTGCTGATACATCTTTCTCTATAACTAGAAAACATGAGACGCCATTTCTGAAATGATCTACTCTTGCATTGGGTGTATTACTATGATTAACAAACGCTCCTAGTGCAGTACGCACCCACTCTTTCCGTTCCCAAGTTCTAGTTTCATCATCAAAGTTTTGCGTTAGAAAACTATGTGTCTCTCCTAACTCTGTATTAGCTGGTATGTCTGCCTTAGCAAACAAACCCTGTCCATCTATAGGACTGTCTTTTATATGTACTGTCGCTGGTAAAGGCCTATAACCTCTACCCGTAAATTCACCCATGTAATACCTCTAGTTGCTGATAGCCACCAATTGGTTCTCCATCTATAAATATTTGTGGGAATGTTCTAGCATCAGGAACCATTTCAAATAGTTCTTCAGCAGTATAATCTGCATCTAGTAATTTATATTCGTAATCTAATCCTTTTTGTTCGCATAGTGCTTTAGCTCTATCACAAAAAGTACATCGGGGCTTTCCATATATTGTAATCATTTTCTTCCTTTTAAAAATTCTATCCCAATTATCTCTATAAGCGTCGTTGTCTTTACCTCTACGCTTACTTCCTTTTCCACCATGCCACTGGCTCACTTAGCTATTACAGAATAGTTCTGTCTCTTTTCAAACTTAACAACAGATCTAAACTTATCAAATAGTTGATCACCCTTATGTGAAATTACAAAGACATTTGTATCTTCGCCGATAGTGTTCAACAGTTGCATAACATAGTCTGTCCCATTAGTATCTAAACTACTATCAAAGACTTCATCTAATAATAATATGTTAGTGCTAGCGCTGTTCTTCATCTTAGCAATAGTTCTCCATGTAAACACCAGGGCTAAATCTATTCTTTGTTTTTCACCTTCACTAAAAGATGCGTAACTAAATTTATCTCTGTGCCTAGACTTAATTGTTTCTTTAAATGTTTCATCTAAGTCAAACTGAACGAAGAAATCCATTGCAGCTAAATATTTATTAACAAGTTTATTTATTATTGGTAAGTATGCTTTTATTATTTTTGTTTTGATTCCGGTATCCTGTAACATTGCTTTGGCCACATCATAATAATGTTCATCTTCTGCTAATGTACTCTTATTACCTACCTTCGCTATTGTTTCTTTTGCTAATTTTTTTAACTTGGTTTTTTCTTCTGTAATATTTCCTGTCTTTTGTTCTGTATCATTAAGTTCTAACTGGAGTCTTTGAAGTATCCTTTGTTGAGTAATGATCTCATTATTAGTACTCATAATTACAGCGTCTAAGTCTTGAACCTGCTTAACAAGTTTCTCGACGTCGCTATACTGCGTATCCAGATCTGTTAGAGCCTTTTCAAGTTCTGAGATCTTAGTCTGATCTCTTTCTGTCATTAATTTTTTATGATCGTGCTCTATACCTTGCTGGCATGTAGGACATTCGTCTGTATTATGAAAGAAGTCTAAGTCTCTTCTGTGTTTAGTAACTTGGGCTTCAAACTTTGTTCTAAAAGTTTCAAGTTGTCTTTTCTTTTCTTCAGGAGTCCCAAGCGCCGACTTCTCCTCTGTGTATCTGCTGACTTCTTCAGTAGCCGTCTCGATCGTTTCATCTGTTTCCTTAATAGATTTTTGTATTTCAATTACCTTAGAAGACTTATCATCTTCTAATGTTTTAATGTATTGTTCTTGTAGTGTGGCCTTTTGTTTGGCTACATCTATTTCGCCTTCAATAATTCTTTTTTCATTTTCTAATTGAACTAATTTTGTCTTTAGCACAGAATTCATACTTGTAAATATACTTATGTCTAATATGTCTTCAATTATCTCACGCCTCGCTCCTAAATGTAACTGCATAAAAGGAGTAAAAGAAGCACTACCTAACATCACAATCTGTGTAAATGATTTGTAATTTAGTTTAAGAATGTTCTCTTCTAAATACTTTTGGAAATCTCTGATGTTGGCATTCTTATCTAACTTCTCACCATTAATTTCTATCTCAAAAATTCTAGGTTGTAAACCTCTCTTGATACAATAGTTTTTACTACCTATCTGAAAGTTAATATCTACTCTAAGGTTCTTACCATTAATAGTATTTATTAATTGTGGTTTGGATACATTCCTAAAAGGCTTATTAAATAAAGCAAATGTCAAAGCATCTAATAATGTAGACTTGCCTGTGCCGTTCTCACCTACAATTAATGTACTAGGAGACTTTGTAAAATCAATCTCTGTATAGGCATTACCTGTAGATAGAAAGTTCTTCCATCTAATATTTTTAAATTGTATCATATAGTATCTTGTGCCTCGATGTAGAGGCTCTGTAATAAGTTTTTAATTCTTTGCTTATCTAAATCTGTTTCAACAACATCAACATACTCTTTCAATAAGGTCATTGTATCTTCCAAGTCTATGTCTTCACCTAAGGCTTCGTCTTCAAACTCTGAGAAGTCTTCTATAATTTTAAGATCAATTAAGTTGTAGGTGTATAACTTGTCTACAAAAGAATCAAACTTTTTAAAGTCTGTCTTCTTATTTACAATAAGCTTAACACTACAACCGCTGATATCATTAAAATCGAAATTGCTAATGGCATTGACACCTTCGAATGTTGAATCGTCGTAATAAATTTTGTGGAAGATTCTATACGGGTTGTTGACATATTCCAAATCTCTTTTAACTGTGTCATAAATGGCGAAACCTCTAGGGTCATTGTAGTCTGACCAAGTAATTTCATAAGGGTTGCCCATGTATGTAATATTGCCTCTGCTATGACGATGATGAAAGTGGCCACTAACCACAAGGTCAAAATCAATAAAAGCGTCAGTATCCATGCCATGCATATTAGGCATTCCAGGAAGCATGTCGTAACCTGCGAATTCAAAATGTCCGAAGCAAGTCTTTGCATCAGTCTTTGAAATTTTGGCCATAGTCCTGTCATAATTTTCTCCACATATCCATGGAAGGTATAGTACCTTCTCTCTATCTAACATTATCTCTGTTGGTTCTTGATATAATGTTATGTTATTATATTCTCCTAACAATAAATCAGGAGAGTTTACATCATTTGTATTCTTAAAATAGGTATCATGATTACCAGGAATCATATGTATATCTATACCAAACTTTGCTGCCTCACTAAAGAAATATTTTTTACAAGACTGAAGTGTATTAAAATTAATATACTTCCTTCTATCAAATACATCACCTAGGTGGCATACAGTTTTAATGTCATTGTCAACCAAGTAAGGAAAGAATATATTCTTGTAAAACCTAGCAAAGAATTTATCAAATGCTAGACTATCACTCCTGGCACCAAAATGGGTGTCTGTAACTAAGGCTACTTTCATAAGTTAGCCTTCGTAAATAGCGCTATTGGCCCCGTGTTCTCGAACTTCGCAACTGACACAGAAACATCTGCCACCAGTTTGTTTACTTACTAAATCGTTTGCAAAGTGAAAAGCTTGCTCTGCAAACTTCTCACATCCAACACCATTCATAACTACTACTTCTGTTAATCCTTTTTCTTCTAGCTTTAAAAAATCTTGTAATGCAGGATCGTTTTTATCAACTGCATGTTTATGATCAAAGTTATTTTTTAACCATGCTTTTAAGTCCTTCAAGCCTCCAAAATCCACTACCCAATTCTTATTATCTAAACGATCACAACCAAATTTAAAACTAAACGACAAAGCGTAACCATGTAGTAAACTACAATGACTGTGCGTTGCTGCATGTTGTCTAAAAATTGCTGATAAGCCTTCTTCGTGGCCATATGTTTTCGTTGAATAATATTTGTAATCTATGTATGGGTCTGTCATATAAGCTCCTTGTATAAGTTTGTTGCAGTGAAGTATTGTTCTTCTAGCCTGTTTCTGTTTTCTATAATACATGTTTGTATCTCTGGTGACTGAAAATTCTCCATCATAGTTTCTATCTTGCCTATTAAGATAGTCTTATTGTCCTGATATCCTTTCCAGTCTATTGTAAATTGAGTTGGGTATTTAAATAAGTCATCATACATTTCTATATAAGATAACCTATTAGGAACAAGAGGCATACCACCTGCTCTTAGTATTTCATAACAGCTAATTCCTAATGTCTCTTGTAAATTTGCTGAGAATACCATCTTAGATTGTTCTAATAATTTATTATACTCTACTTTTGTAAGATTGTAATCATTACAATTAATGAATTCGTATTGTGGCAGTTCTGCTTTTAAGTCATTAAATATATTTAACTGTTTCTCAGGTGCGTTTCTGTGAGGGAATAGGATTATATCTTCTTTCTCTATTCTATCTGGCCTTATATAGTTACCTAAGTATTCCATTGGCCAACCAGTTCTAACAATTTTACTATTTAAATATTCTTCGTCTGAAGGATCAAAGAATGTAGTAGCAAACATTTCTATATGAAACTGACTAGCAAAATAATTTCTATCAATGGCATCAAAGAAAGCTAGTTCTGTGTGCCTAACCCAAGGTTTGTCTCCAATCTTTCTACCTAAAAAGTCTTGTGGATCATAACTTCCTGCATGCCACAGTCCATGTATTGTTGCATCTATCTGAAATAGATCTAACATGTATTTAAGATTAAGAATACCTGGATGCCAAGCATCTGCAAATACAAAATGATCTCCATTTGTTATTTGTCCTTTGTTAAAGTATTCTGCTAATAGTTTTACTTGTTCAGCTTTATAAATGTTCGTGCCTGCAAAGTTTAAGAAGGCACCAGGTGTAGTACAATCTGCTATACCTTCTGGTCCTTCAATAACTGTAATGTCTTGGCCAGTCTCATCTGCTATTTGCTGAGGAAATTCTGTTTTCCATTGAGCAGTATATCTAGTCTCGACATATTCTAAATCAACTAAATAAATCATTCTCTAGAATGCCTCCGTTTTCATTATCCTCATACACTTCAACTTTGACTGCACGATTAGGATAATGTTCTTCTATATAATTTATAAGATCTTCTGCTATCATTTCACATGAACGGTGGTCTAGTTGTAGTTCGCCTTCACCATATTGTTTTTCTAATTCTCTCTTAAATTGTATGAATTCTACATCACGATCGTTATGTGTGACTCCTAGTGTTACATAAAAATAGAACATGTGTCTATGAGGATAACCTAAGAAACTTACATCGTCCCAATCACCTGTTGCATATTTAGGATCTTTATCTGCTCCTGGAAACATGTGAACACCTTCCCTTTGGAAGGATACTTTAATAAACCTTTTACCAACTGACATATAAAACTAACTCCATTATACAAAATGATATCATCATTATAAAAACTAACCAACTGTTCATCCAAATAACTCCTCTAAACTTGCAGGTGCTTCTTTACCTACTGCCATTGACTTCATTGCACCACCTAAATATTGGTTGTTCTCCCAATAAGTAAAGTCTTCTTTATTTTTAACATTATATAGGTTCCTGAACTGGCCATCAAGTTTCATCTTACCCGTAAACTTAATTAAGGTTTCCTCATCTAACATCATCTGTTCTAGATGTTTCATAAAGTTTTGTATGGACATTAGTATAAATGCTGTCCTAACATATATCCACTTGTTCAAATCGCCATATTTATCTTTTGCTTTCATGCTAGGTGTATTCATAATAGAGTGAAATTCGTCTAAATCTACACCTAAATTGATTGTTTCTTGCACATTATTGTACATTTCTCGATACAAATTAGACATCTTTCTGCTAAACTTAGTTGTACCCTGTCCCATGTAATATAAACCTGTCTCAACCGCCCTGCTGTGTGTAGTAGAGTCATATGATATGTCTACATTGTCATATAAACCGTTCTGACAGAACACTAAGTAAGGAATAATACGCCTGATACTTCCTACACCTAATATATGTAAGTGCATTTTATCTTGTGGCCAAGTTTTAGCTATCTCACTAGCAATAAAAGCTCTTTTCACATCTTCTAATGGTCCTGTGCCCAAGGCAGCTGCACCCATAGCTACTCCACCAATTCTGTTGTGCCATTCATTAGGTATCTCACCAAGTAAACACTCATACCATCTTAGATATGTATCAACATCATTGCCTTGTAGAATAATATATGGTTTGCAACTGCTCTCTTTCTTATCAAAAATTTCTAATTGTCTTTTAACATTACGGCCTGTCTTTTTAGCAAGCTCTTCATAGTTCTCATAATCAAAGAACCTCTGTTTAACATCATTTCTATCTGATCTTTCACCTGTAAGTATAACAGGTATCTCATCAAAGCACATACCCACATCTGCCCACTCTGCTTGGTTCTCATATACTTTGTCTTTTAATTCATCTGTAATTGTCATGCCTTGTGTAACAATCTGTAGGCCACCTGAGTCTGCGTGGATACTATGTACATGATCTTTATATGCTGTAAACCTTTCGCCAAAACTTGACTCTGTATGTGCATTATATAACATAGAAAACTTGTGACTATGCACTCCTGTTACTAATTTATCTAGTAACATATTAATAATTTGTGAATTCGTTTCGTCTTTGGCTATACCAGGATTACTAAACCTCATATAAGAGGTTCCTGATACTACATAATCTAATTTTCTATCCATACATACTCCCTACTATAAATCCTAGAGCAAATATAAACCAATCAAATATGAAGTGCATAATAAAAGACAATGCAAATATTTCTTTCCAATGTACTTTACATATATCTAACCATTCTAATATCTTATTCATGACTTTAATATTTCAATTAACATATTTGCCTGTGCTGTTGCATCGTCTAACGCATTGTGATTATTTGCTTTAGGTAATCTTTTATCTAGCACATTCATTAATGTTCTTAAACAAGATATATCCCAAAATTTCCAAGGGATAAACATGTCCAAGGCTCTATAGGCACTTTCTAAAATAACAACATCAAAATTGGCACCATAACCCCATATAGGAATGGACTCTTTTCCATACCATATAGTGAATTTATCTATTGCCTCTTGTAGTGGGACTGGATTTTGTTGCCAAGCTTGTTGTGCCTCTTTACTTTGTTCACCCCACCATTTTATTGTGTCAGGATCTATATGTAGTCCTGCTTCCTTACAAGTTCTACCATCTACATTTATATAGAAGGTGTCAGTAATTTCCATATCCTCTACAAGTACTGCTCCAATAGAAACAATACACGCATTAGCATGAGTGCTTAATGTTTCTAAGTCAACGACTACTTGTTTAGTAGTGTCCATTTCCTATTTCCTGTAATTTAATATTATCCATAAACTCTTCTTTTAATGAAGGGTTCGTTTTAAGTTCGCCTTTAAGAACAGTTGTCTGTGTAGAACTATTACTTGCCATAATGCCTCTGTTCTCACAGCAACCATGTCTTGCTTTAATGTAAACACCTACTGCTTTAGACTTTGTAAGTTTCTCAATTCTATATGCTATCATCTCACAAAGTTCTTCTTGTAAATGTCCTCTTGAAGCTAAGTGCTGTGCCACTCTAGAATATTTTGAAAGTCCTATAACTTCTTCTCCTGGCATACATGCAATATAAGCTGTGCCTGAAACAGGTTGGTGATGGTGTGAACACATACTTTTTAATTCTGTTCTAACAACAATCAACTGATCGTATTGTCCATCATTAGGGAATGCTGTAATCCTAGGATCTTTCCTATACCTGCCTCCCATAATTTCATTTACATACATCTTTGCCAAACGGTGTGCTGTTCCCATACTGTTTGGATCATTTGTTGTGTCTATAATAAGACTCTGTAGAACTGCTTCAAACTTTTCTTCTAGTTCTTCAATAAGATCTGCAGTTTCACCTGGCATTATATACTTTGAAATATTATCAGAAGCAAAATACCTATGGCCATCTACTTCTAACCGTTGTTTAATTTTATCACTTGTACTCATTTGCTTAACCTCTCCTTTGCTTCTTTCATTAATCTCATAGTTTTAATATGATTAGAATGGTGTATCCTTTTCTTTTTAAAATCTTTATTTTTGTTCTTGCATGTTATTGCCATTAAATTTTCTCCCATGGATATATTAACCATCTATTCTCATTATAGAGTCTCTGTCCTACAAAATCAAGCTCTAAATCTGCTTTTTGGTGTAATACAGCCCAACGACTATCAGGTATAATTTCTTTTATCTGTGTAATAGTTTTACCACTATCACAAATATCATCTACGAATAGAGTCCCGTTTAAATTCTTGTTAAAATTGTTAGCTTTAATTGTATCTTTGAAATGTCCGTCTCTGGTTTGCCATTCTAGTGGTTCAAAGCCAGCGCCTAGCCTGTGTGATAACATAACACCAGGTATTAGGCCTCCTCTAGATATACCTACTATTTTATCTATAGGTGTTTCTATCTTTTCATGAACGATATCTAACAATTCATCAATATCATTCCAAGTTACATGTATAAATTCATTCATCATAATTTAATTGCCAATAATAAAAATATGCAGAGCTGTATAAGTATAACTAGGAATAACTCTACTGCTAATATAGTATGATACCAAATCCACCTAGTCTTATAAGCATTATCAATACTTAAATCATCTGGATCTGGATCGTTCCATTGTTCAACATCTTGCTTTGGGTGTTTACCCCATAAGACTTCTTTAATATTTTTCCATTTCATTTAAGTACCCCAAGCGTTGCCAAATAAATCAATATGTAATCGAGGGCTAAATTTATATCCTGTTTTCATACAAGCTTCTGCTACGCCTTTAGCAGTTAATGTTTGTTGTTCTAATGTTGCGCCTTCAGGCATACAGTAAACAGAATCTATCTGTACCCCATGATCTTGATAGGTCATATAAAATTTATTAACCTCATCAAAATCTGTTATGTCTCTAACGACAAATTTATTATATAAATGACTATTGAAAACTTGGTTCATTGAAATTAAAACCTCAGGTATTAACGCATCTTCATTTGTCTCACCACTAAGACTTAACTTAGGTGATGTGCTCCAAGTTACATGTATGTCTTTGTTATTTGTATTAAAGAAATTAATTAACTCAGGTTTAACTTCTTGTGTTCCATTAGTTTCAAATGTTACATTCTTTAATCCTACTTCCATACACATTTCTATTAGTTCAGGCCAACACCTTTGCCAACCTAATAAAGGTTCACCACCTGTAATAACTAAATGTATGTCATTGTTCTCATCAAACCTACCTCTAGGAAGTAACCCAACAATATGTTCAAACACCTGATCAACTGTTCTTGTCATTTGTAAATGTTTATATTTCATAGCCCAACTAGCAGAACTATCACAACCAACAGGTGTAACAGGTAATTGATCTATGCTTGTATAAGCGTCTGGATTGTTTTTATCCCCTAAAGGGTCTGTCATATATGGCATTTCTTCTACAGGAATGAGATTGCCTCTCTCCTGTCCAAATCCTCTGCATTCAAAGTTACATCCAAAGACTCTTAAGAACACACTAGGAACTCCTACGAATCTACCTTCGCCTTGAATTGAATAAAATGCTTCACTATATCTCAGTTTCATATTATGACATTATATATAAGAGTTAACCAATGTTCAACTACTTTTTAGCGCTTTTGGTTGCCCTTTTCTTTGCTTCTTCCTTTTCCTTAGCAGCTGCTTCCTCTGCTTTAATTTTTTCGTCCAAATATTTTGGCCTACGCTTAACTACCTTCTTACCTTCATTAGCTTTATCCGCTGCTGCGTTATCTGCCTCTGCCTGTTCAATCATATTTCTCATATAACTAAGGTAATCATTAGAGTGCTGGCTTCCGTCTGCACTTTGTTCTAATATTTGATCTATGTCCAAGCTCTTAATATATTTGAACTTGGTTTCCATTTGTCTCTTCTCTTTTTGGATACGCCTGATAAAAGCGTAGTATGTGATTTGTGTAAAGTATGCAAAAGGATTTCTTGATTTTGCTGGATCAAAGTTATCCATATATGTAAGACAGTTTTCAATACCATCTAAAATCATTTCATCTCTAAATGTATAATTTACAAAGTTTGATTTATATGCTAAGTGGTTTGCTATTTTAACAAAGCACTCACCAATATAATTTGTTACCTGTGGTCTATCCTCGCCACTCTCTTCTGCTTCAATTCTTAGCTCCCTATACGCACTTATCTTTGCAAGGAATTCCTTGTTGTCTATATAGTGTGCTGAATTGGGATCTCTCCTTACTCTTTTAGCCATAATATACTCCTAATGTATTTTGCCTTTTATAATTGCATCTGCAAGTTCTGTCATTGTGTCTGCATCTAACACTTGTTCTTCTTCTGGTGGTGCTGGATCAACCAAACTACCTCTCCAAGTAGCTTCTCGGAAATAAATTTGTTCTACCATTCTTTCATAACCATCAACAAATTGTTCTTGTAATGTAGATATATTAATAACATTATATCTTTCAATGCTAAAAATATTTTCTTCTGCTATTGCTACCCAAGGCCTGAGACTTATTGCCTCTCCTAGAATACCTGCCATGGGTTCCATGTGTGGAACAAGTTCAATAGGATGTTCTATTTCTACAAGATCTCCATCATTAGATACTTTACCAACTATGGTAGTACCATCCATTAATTTTAATATTGATATTTGTTCAGACATTTAATTTATTATCAACCGGTATAACTTCATGTTCGTAATCAAAACCTTCTTCGTTATAAAGCCTGACCCTCTCTTTTAAGTGTTTAATAGTGTAATTCTCATGTTGTCCTACCACTAAATTATCACCAATATCAAATAAATTACACACTACCTTCTGATCTCCTTTACGGAGGCCTCTTCCTATTGATTGTAAGTTTCTAATTCTACTCTTGCCGGGTGAGGCAAATACAATATTATGAAGGTTCCTTATATTTATACCCGTTGAAAATGTACCGTATGAGGCAACAATAATAGCATCATTTTCTTTTTCTGTTATTGCTCTAATGTCTTCTCTAACTTGTGTGTCAACTTCTCCAGATACAAAAAATACTTTCCTACCTTTATCCACTGCTTTACTTATCATATCATATAATACTTTGCCATGCTTTTCTACGAACTGAAATAACACTAAAGTATTGCCGTCTTGTTCTATTACTTTATCTTTTATAATAAGATTACGATCTTCGTTTCTAACTAACCAATCCATTTCCTCTTGATATGTCATTCCCTTAGTTTCTTTCCTTTGTTTCTCTGGATATTCTAAAACCATTATTTTAATTTTAAGGTTGGCCAGCTGTTTAGAATCTATTAATTTTTTAGTTGTAGTAACCTTATGTACTTGTCCAAACACACCTTCTAATACTAACTGGTGTGTCTTAGTTCCATCTAATGTCCCTGTTGTTCCTACTCTAAAAGGAGTATTAGTACACTTTCCCATTAGAGTTGTTAATGACTTTGCTTTAAACAAGTGTGCTTCATCTCCATAGAATACATCAAACTGATCAAACCATTGTTTAGGATATTTGTATATAGATTGCCATGTACTAATAGTTATAGGATATTCATTTGTTTTTTCTTTACCACCATATATCCTATGACAATTCTCCTGTACCTTCCAACCATTCTTAGTTGAATAGTCTGCGAAGTCTCCATACATTTGTTCTACCAACGATGTAGTGGGTACAATTATTAATTGCTTCCTACTTTTTAGCTGGTGATAACGAACAAGGCTGTAAATAATAAGAGACTTCCCACTAGCAGTAGGAGATAAGAGTAAAACTCTCCCATCTTTAATTGCCTTTGTAACTGCTTCTTTCTGATAATCGCGTATCTCGATGTCTTTCTCATTTGATTGTAACCTCAGCTCCTGTGTGAATCTATCAATGTCAATTTCCTCACCAATATTAGGTACATCTACTTCTATATCATACCCTAATGTCTCAGCGAATATTTTTAAGTAGGGTAATAGGCCTACATATAATTCTTTTTTGTATATGTTGTATAGTCTTGCTTTGCCATCCCATACTCTTTTCTTGTATAGTGGCATGAACCTTGCGCCAGGTATTTCAAAAGTAAAGTAATCACATATTTCCTGTGTAATGCCTGGGTCTGCATCTACAACAATATGTACTTCATCTTTCTTTGTTACCTTGATCAACTTTTTTTGCTCCTAGATACCGGCCAAATATTTTTTACTAATAAGACCCTTGCTGAAACTTGGTCCATTCAATAGCGTTTTTTATATCAAAAGATCTGCTTGAAATCGACTTCATAACACTCTCACATAGGGTCATACAAGTGTTTATATACTCTAATTTATCAGTTAATTTAATAACATCAGGGTCTGTATCTAAGAAGTCATTCATTTGATTATTAAGTGGGGCATTACCTAAGTACTGTTCCCACCCTAAATCATTTAATTCCTTTTGGTCCAATTCACCACGATAATATTTCCATTTAAGCCTTCTCATTTTAAATAATTCACTCTGGGCTCTCCTACCTTGTAATCTAAAAGTAGTTAAATGGTTTAAATATTTGGAATGTAATTCTGGTATGCGTGTGGACTCTTGACCCAGGTTAAGTTCGTCAACCTTACAGTCTTTTTGCCACATGTCTTGTAGTTCGTTTAGAGTTATCATAATATATACATTATAGGCTCTTATGTAGTAAGAGTCAACATGTTATTGTACCTTTTGGTATTATAGTGTTTCGATTGTATAGAAACTGTATTTAAAAAATGCAACTCCTACCATATAGTCTGTTTGTCCCGTAGCTATTTCAAAATCTAACCCTTGTAAACTAATAGGGAAAGTATCTACAAAGTTAAATATTATTTTTGGATTATTGTTTGAATCTAATAGGGTTAATGTTGCATCGCTGCTTTGTGCAAGGCTCTTTTGCCTGGCAGGATCAATGTCAGGGAATCTATATTCTTGTGTTTTGCCATAGTTACCATATTGTTTATGGTCTTCAGGAAATCCTAGGCCTACCATCCAATCATATAATTCTTTGTAGTTTTTCATGTCCTCTTGTATGAGGAACCTTATCATTAGATTACCAAACTCTATCTTGTCGCCAGGAAGGCCAACGTCTACCAAAGGAGTATGTTGTATGGCAGGTGGTAAATTCATTTCTGGAATGTTAGCTGCATTACAGAAGAAACTTGTATTAGGAATGTTATGTATCTGAAATTTGAATGCGTTAGGACGCAAATAATCTAATTCATTAGGATTATTACTACTCCACGATGCTTCTGTAACATTCGTAATATTAGTTGTTGTCATCTACCTTGTCCTTTGTATTTTTTATACGATCTTTTCTTGTGTTTATTCATAGTAGAAGTAGAACATTTAACTCTTCTTCCTCTACCGCCTATTCCTTGTGATGATGCTTTCTTAACACCCTCGTGCTTTACAATCGTTCCCCATGATTTTGCCATTTTTTGTCTCCATAATTAAAATCCCACACTTTCTCCACAACCACAAGCGTTAGATTCCATAGGGTTCCAAAATGTGAACGCCTCATTAAGTCCATCTACTTGCCATCCAATTACCGTGCCGTCTAAGTAACCTGCTGACATAGGACAAATCCACATCTTGAATTTGCCAAAGTCTAGTTCCTCATCCTGCTCAGTTTTTGGTCCATCAGCATAGTTGAAGTCATACTTAAAGCCTGCACATCCACCTCCTAACAAAGCAAGTCTAATACCAGGTGATTGTTTAACTTCTAATCTTTTAATCACTTGATCCATTGCTTCATCAGTCCAGTCTATCATCAGGGCCTCCGTTATGTCTTCTAAGTTTCTTTTCTTCCCAATCACTTATCGCTTTTGATATACTATCTTCTGCTAATACAGAACAATGTATCTTAATAGGCGGTAAGTCTAATGCTTTTGCTATATCTTTATCTTTAATAAGTTTAGCTTGTTCTATTGTTATACCTTTTAGCATATCAACAAACATACTAGAGCTAGCAATAGCACTACCACAACCATAAGTCTTAAATTTTACATCTTCAATTATATCTGTATCGGGATTAAGTTTTAAATCTAACTTCATCACATCTCCACAAGCTGGCGCTCCAGTCATTCCTGTAGCAACATTTGGATCTTTAGGATCAAATCTTCCAACTCCGTGTTCCAGTGGTTTGTTCAAAACATCATTGAATCTTTCTACTACTTCTTTTGAATATGCCATAAGTACCTCGGTTATTAGTATTTATAATACTTTCTATTTAACCATAAGTCAATTAGGACGAATACCTTTTGTATAAATAATATTGTCCACAACGGACATGACACACACACAGGAGAATAAAATGTCAGAAAACAAATCAGGCTTTGAAATAAGAGCCGACTTACTAAACCAAGCTCAATGTATAATCGAGCAAAACCGTAATCTTAAAATCGACGCATATCACAATGCTGTCCAAAGAGCACAAGATCAAAAGGATATTCCTTATCCTGAATTCCCAATGGTTAAACATATAACTGCTGAAGAAGTTATTGAAGTGGCCAGCAAACTAAACGAGTTTGTTAATCAAAAATAAATTCTAGTCAAAAAAACGGGCTGCCTATTGGGAGCCCGTTTAGAATTCCTTTCGGAAAATTAGACCTAAAATTACATTAAGTTTGTAACTTTAACGGATCTGTAGTACTGGTTACGATCTGCAGTAAATGTGTCTGCATCCGTAGTTCCGTTTGACTGCATTACGAATGGGTTAGCGATCATGCCATATCGAGTTTTGAATCCGATTTTTGGTTGGAATGTGCTTGGGTCAATAGCCCTTACCATTTGTAGTGGGACATACGGACAATAGAATAGACCAGCGTCATAAGGGCTAGTGCCTTTATAACCACAAACATAAAACTGGCTAGCAGCTCCTGTGTTTGCTGAATATGGATCTATGTAAACTCTATAACGACCGTTTAAAACACCAGCAAATGTATTACCTGTGTCATCAACATTTAAATTAGTTGATAAAGCTGGTGCATAGTCAAGTACACCTGACATTGAAAGAGCACTAGCAACATCTGATGAACAGATGATGAAGTTTCCTTTTCCACGCCTTGTGTCTTGTGCTATAACATTAGCATCACGCTCGATATTGAATAAAAGACCTTTAAATCTTTCTACTGACCACCTACCGTTACTGTCAACATCTAAATCAAATGTTCCAGCTGTAGCAGTTGAGGCTGAGCCTGTTTTTGCTACTTTGTAAATAGTTCTAATAACCTCACGGTTGATTTCTGCAAGTATTTCTTGTGAAAGAATATTACTTAGTTCTGATTCCGCGTCTAAACCATGAACAGCTTTTAAATCTTGAGCAAGTTCTACGGTGTACTGAGCTTTTAACGCTCTGGACTTAGCCGTAACAGTTGTCTTCTCGATTGAAAACGCCATTTCATTAAGTGTAGTTGAATCACCAAAACCTTCTGCAGTACTTGTGGATACACCTGCTCCAGTTGTGTAAGTACCGTCTACTGGATTAGCTCCAGCGTGTGTACCTGCACCTGAAAAGTCAGTGTCTGCTTCGTTAAATAAAGCTTCTGTTCCAGCTTGTGTGCTGTAATGAGACTTCATTGCGAAGATAAGGCCAGTTGGCCCAGACATAGGTTGTACGCCACAAACATCATATGCCATAAGGTTAGGCAAAGCACGTCTAACTAACGATATTAATATCGGATCATAGTTATCAACGCCAGAGCCTGTTTGGTTAGCATGTGTAGCCTCGAAAAGAGCTTCCTTCTCCTCACGGAGAGCTTTCTCTTGGTTTTCGAGTACTACTGTGGTAACAGCTTTTTTGTATGGATCATTGATCTCAGTGAGTTCAGGGTGATCTAAAACTGGTTGCCACTTCTTTTGTAGTTCTTCTGAAAGATACATCAGTTTCTCCTTATTTTACTTTGTTTGTTATTTCTATAACTTAATTATTTATAAAAAAATTAATTTTTAACCTTATCAAACTTCGCTGCTTGAGAAATACCTTGTACATATCTGCTCATTACGGTGTTGTCTGCTAAAGTTCCTTGATCAACGCTATCTTCTAGCTTATCACTATCATCAGCTTTCGCTTTAGGAAAATAATTTTCCTTGATAACATTAAGTTTCGAAGCGTACATTTCTTCGTTGTCGAATGTTACATCTTCAACCAATCCTGCAAACTTCTCTACTTCTGTTTCAGCTAGATCGTCAACCACGGAACGGAAAACTTTTTCCTTGTGTAGTTGTTCTCTCTCTTCGCTGATTTCAATAGACTTGTTGATTTCTTCGTCTAACTTAGATTTCAGTTCGTCTATTTGTGCCTGTTGTTCTGTTAACACATCGAATTTTTCTTCAGGAACATCAATATAATGTTCTGTGAAAACCTGCTTCATTCCATTAATGAATGATTCAGTAATTTCGCTGCGTAGGCCAGATTCAACAGCCAACTCGTTTTCTTTGAGCCACTGCTCTGTCACATAGGACAGATATTTGTCTACATTTTCTACGAGTTTCTCTTTTGCTTCGTCAAAAGCCTTATTGGCTTCCTCAACAAGTTCGTTTTCAATGGTTTCCATTTGTTGATTGACTCGAGCCACAACCGATGCTTCAAATAATGAAGCTGCTTGTGTTTTAAATTCTTCTGAAAGATGCTCTTCGTCGGCAAAAAGGTTAGCTATGTCCTCTTCAAAAAGTGTTTCAGTTTCAGAATCTTCTTCTGCTACTACTTCATCTTCTTCAGATTCTGCAATAACTTCTTCGTCTTCGTCTTCTTCTTCACCTTCGTTAACATATTCTGCTTCCTCTACTCCCTCTTCAGTCTCTTCTTCAGCAACGACTTCTTGGTCTTCCTCTGGAGTTTCTTCAGAATCTAGAACTTCTTGTTCTTCTTCTGCTTCTACTTCTTCGTCTTCACCAATTGGTCCTCTGTTACCTTGTGAGCTTGATTGATTAACTACTGACTTAGGATCTTCCTGGTCGTTGTAGTTAGGAGCTTTACCAGCACCCTCACCTTCTAGGCCGGGAGCCTTTGAAGCTTTAGATGATGCTGCTTTTCCTACTGGGCTTGTTAATCCACCTGTTGTATCAGAACCACTTAGGTCTTGTTGTTCAGGGTTTGGATTAGAAGAGCCTTGTAGGGGAGGTGTAGCGTCGCCAGCTTTTTTATCTAACGGACGGTGTGCATCCGCTGAAGACGTTGGCAAATTAGCTGTTGAACTGCTACCTTGTCTAGGTGGCTGTTGATCTCCAGCGACTTGCTCGTCTATAACTGCTACGGTATCGTCTTGCAACTTACCTTCTAACAGTTCTCTGATTTTGGATTCTACTCCCATGTTACTCTCCTTTTTTATTTAGGATTATTTAAATTTTAATATAATCTAATAAACTATTTATATTTATAAAGATTTCTATTATATTTTGGACAATTTATCTAAGAAATTACTAAAAACAGCGAATTTAGCTTCTTCTAGATTTCTCTGTGAAGCACTATTAATTACTGCTTGTGACTCTTCGATGTCTTGTTCAGTCCATTTACCATTAACAAAAACCCATTCCCTTCCTTCCATAATGCCGGATACAAAAGCGTCTGGAGCGCTAGGATCTGCAACAATATCTGCTGCTGTGGCAAGCATAAAGTCATCTTGTACTTCATTAATGCCATTCCTCTCTTTTAAAGAGCCCAATCCTCTGGAGCTTACTCCAAGCTGAGCGCCTTCGCTAATAAGTTCTTTTACAATTTTACCCATTGGTGTATCCATTATTTTGGCCTTACCAATGTAATTGCTGCCGTCTTCTCTAAGAGATGTAATCATGTGAGATACTCTGTCTAAATTAACTGTTGGGCCATCAGGGTGTCCTAATTCACCATAAGCTCTTTTAGTTTTAACATTCTCTTCAACATATCTGTTGACTTCTCGTTGCATGATCTCTCTAGGATATACACGACCGTTTTTGTTCTTTAAATCTGATTGTAAGAATACTCCTTCAATGAATACATTAGGTTTCTTAGGATCTTTACTTTCTTCTGTAATGTAATTGATACTTTCGTTAAACTCTTTAATAAGTCTCATTCTTTTCTCCTTAACCTAATGATCCGCCGTCATAGACAGCACCTGCGTCATCTGTGTCTAGTGGAGCATCTTGATGTTGTTGTGAACCGTAACCAGAAACTTTAGCACAATCAACTATAACAGTTCCGCCGTTCCCGCCGGCTATAACTACTTCTATATCTGATGTGTTTTCTGAGTTATCGACATATCCGTACATATCTAATGAACCATTTTCGAGTAGTTCGTATAGTACAACGGAGTTTCGTTGAACCTTTGCACTAGCACCGCTAGACAAAGTCCAATGTAGTCCCTTAATGTTTACTGCTGGGGAGCTTTGAGTCTCAGTAGATTTCTTTAGTGTTGTTGCTAAAGCAATTGTTCCGGTTGCTGCAGTACCCCTAACAGAAACGACACCCTGGACTTGGGTGAGTTTTAAATTATTTACTGTGACTGCCATTTGTTATTCCTTTTATTTTGGTAAGTTATACTTTTGTTTTGATTTGTGATTCATATGAGCGTTCTCTTCTAGAACTTCTACATTAGGGTCATCCACTTCAACTGTTTCTATACCGTGTTCAAACATTACTTTATACCATGCAACCTTCCCATCAACAGGTTCTGCGTGTTCACCTATGATAGTTTTGCCTTCGTTCCACTCTTTGTGGAATATTTTACTAGCACACATATGGCCTTCACCTTCTAGTGAGCCTTTAGCGACACCATCAACAGGACTCTCGGTAATTGTCCCGCCTCTGAAATCTTTAAATGTCTTCATTCGTTTCCCCTACAGGTCTACCAGTTGTAGTATCTATATCAACAAGTGAGTCTTCTAAACTAACACCTTGTGGTTCCATATTCGGATCTACAACATGTTTATTAAAAACATCTTGTGCTTGTGATGCTTTTAGATCGTCTAGTGCCTCTCCGGCTCTAGATGCCATCTGGTCGTTAAATTTTTCTTGTGCCTCCGCAGAGTTACCTGCAAGTATATCGCTTACAAAATCATTAACTTCTTTTGTTCTATCTTCTGCCATTTTATGCTCCATTATCTGGTCCAGGTACAGGGTTACCCTCTCCTGGTACTTCATTACTTATATCACCGCCACCATTCGGTGCGTCTTGTGGGACTGCACTAAGTGGCGACCATTGATACTGTCTTTGATACTGTGGCTCTGCTAGGAGTTCAGTTTCAATAGTATCTATCTCTTCATCAGTTAACATTAATACATTCTTTTGTATGTAACGCTTACTAAAAAATGTTCCTATGTAAGCAGCAAGACCGTTTAGTACTTCTACCCTACTTCGTAAAATCTCTTGTTCTTTAGATTCTGTATAGTAGGCATCAGTAGCAAATTCGTATTCTATATCATCTTTAATAGAATCCCAATCGTCTTCTGTTATAACACCTTTTAGTAAGAGCTGCGTTCTTAAAAGATCGTTTAATAAAACTGAGAACTTTCTTCTTAACTTGATGATGAATTTTGTAAACTTCATCTCGTCTCGGTTTATCTCAGCTGCTCTACCAAAGTTTAATCCAGCCTGTTGTTCTAATCTCGATACAGGAATGTTTAATGACTGATACAATTTCCTTTGAAAATATTCTACATCTTCAATCTGCCCCAGGTTTTGGCCTGCTGGCAATGTATCAATACTTGTTCCTGTTCCGCCTTCCCTTCTAGGTAACCAGAAGTCTTCCAACATAGACATGAACTTCTTATCATCTCTAATTTCACCTGTGTTAGCATCGTAAACTAACTTATTACGATATCTATCCATGATGTCTTTTAGATATTGTTCTGCCTTCATCTTCGGCAAGTTACCAACATCTACATAAAATATTCGTCTTTCAGGTGCTCTTGTTATTCTATATATAACAACAGCGTTCTCCATCATACGAAGCTGGTTTGCAGGCCTAATAGCCTTATGTAGATACGACAATGCTATATTCTTATCGTGATCTACCAAACCACTTGGTGCGTATGCTATAGCGTCTTTTGTTATTTTTAAACCTTGTTGGTTTTCAGGAGCTACATAAGCACCTGGTTTTGTTGTTACTCCTTTATCGTTATAGATAAAGAACTCTTCAACAGATTTAACAAATAATACGCCAGTAGGATTCTTCTCCTTCTTAACTTCACGCACTTTCCTAATTTTTCTAGGATCAATATATCTAATATCCTTAATCCCGTCTTTAGGTTGATCCATATCGATGACTTTATGAAAATACAATTTGCCATCTATGTACCATCTTCTAAAGTAATCCTGGGCTCTTTCCTTAAAGTCCATCATGTTCTTTAGTTCTTCAAATTCTTTTTGGATTGATTTCCTAACTGCTGACGACAATTCTACATCGTCTAAGTTAAGTTCGACGGGAGATTCATTCTCCAATTGTGCAATAGACTCGTTAATTATATCTTCTACGGCCGTGTCTACATCAGCCATTGCTGCTATATCACGATACCTTTTAACGAGTTCAGACTCCGTGTGGGCGACACCTTCCAAATCCATGTAAGTGCCATAATACCCACCGGCCCGGATGCTTTCTATTGCATCGTCTTGGGAAGGCGCTACAAACGACTTTTCGCCTGTAGCATCTTTCTTCCTTTTTATCTCAAATCCAAATAAATCCATAATTATTTTATCCCGTTTCTTTGTATGCCCTTAAGCATTAAAGTTATGAGGCTTTTGCGTTAGTGTAATGTTGATACTGGAATGTTACCGTAAACTCTTCAATAATATCGTTCTGTGCATATTGTAATGCTATTTCTGACATATTGATTGGGAAAGCTTGAATGAGTGAGTATGTTTGGATTACTGCATCGTTCCTATCTAGGTGTTCGACAGTCAGATCCGTTTGATACGATTCCCATTCTACTTCTCCCCCGTTATCTTGTTTATTATTAATCTTCTCCATCCAATCCTCGAACCTAGTTCGAAGGCTGAATTTTGCATCGTTAATAATGGTAATAGTCCATGGATCAAAAATTCTTTCTCCAGCAAATTTAACTTCCCTGCCTCTGTATTGAGTTATTACAGGGTTAACTGTAGAAGCTGGAATTGCTGCGCCAGTAACCAATAATTGTTCGTCGGCATTAGAACCGCCGTCTGGGAAGAGAAGTCCTACCTTAAATTGGTTAGGACGAGCTCCACCTTGTTTCAGTGCTGTTTTAAATTGATTTACATCCATTATAGTCTCCTATTCCTATTGTTTAATGTTATTTATAAGTTAACCGCCAATTTCTTCGAAGTTAACACCTGTTCTAGTAGCTATAAAGTTCAATGTAATGAAGTTTATGCTTCTTGCTGGTTTAATAAAGATATCCGCAACAAATTCGTTTGCGTCAATTACTTGACCTGTGTTGTTGCTTTCGTTACAAACTACTTTGAAATCGAATATACCTCTACGACCTTGTACATTTCTTAAGAAAGGATTTACAATAGATGTAAACTGGTTTCTTGTAAATGCGTCGTTAAATTCAAACAATTGGAATTTCGCTGCTGTTGAAATAGCCTTTTCAAGAACGATGAATAGTCTTCGAACATTAATTCTATCAAACGCACTAGGTGCTGCTAATAGAGTTTTGTCTCCAAAGAGTACAATACCGTTTCCTGGGCTGTTTATAACTGGGTTAATACCAATTTTGTAAAGTTCGTCTCTGTTAGTCTTATTAGGACTCCAGGCCAACTTAACAGCGTTTCTTACTTGTCCTCTGTTGAAGCCTGCTGGTGAGTACCACGGATCGTTACTTAGATCAGTAGCAGCACATAGTCCTGCAATGTCTCCATTTAAAGGTATCCATCTGTACACATCGTTATAACGATCGTACATGTATTTCCAGTTGCCGTCCATCACTGAATATGATGTAGCAGCTAGTGCTCCTTTATCTGCTTGTACAGCTGTTAGCTCAGATCCTGCGTTGTTAACAACGGATGCTAAAAGAGGTGAGTGGAATGATACACAATCCTTTCTCACTTTAGAAATATTGTCTTGAACATATTTCTGATCTGCCATAGATCTAGCTCCAGCAATAAGTAAGTTAACATCAGTCTCTTCTGCGTCTGCAAATAGAGTCCAGCCTGCTTGATAGTCTGCTGAATCTGCTAAGTCGTCAACTCCACCTGTTAAAGAAACAGTTGATTCTGCTGCTGTAAATCCTGATGTGAATGTTGTACCTACTCCAGTAGTTCCCCATGTAGAGTCACTTGCTGGATGGTCTGTCCAATAAACATATTGGCTCTGTGTATTAACTACATCTTTATAGAATATAGATCCACCTTCTAGTCCTCTAGCATCGGATGCTTTAGAACAATTTGGGAATCTTTCTAAAATTGTACCTATAACACCACTAAATAGGCCGTCTTCATCAATTACAACGACATGAAGTTCATCATTTGAACCGCCTTGTACTGCAACTTTTGTTGAAGTTAGGGGAGCTCTATCAAACTCTCCTTTGTATGTCCAATCAGTTGCTAAGACTGCTGTAGCTGCTGCTCCAGTTCCGCCTCCACCACTGAATGTAATAGCTGGTGCTGATGTGTATCCATTACCTGGGTTCGTTATAGTAATTGCTGTTACTGCACCGCCACTTATTGTAGCTGTACCAGTAGCAGTTACACCTGAACCTGGTGCTGCAAAGGATACGGTTGGGGCTGATGTATAACTGGAACCACCTGCTGATACAGTAGCTGACGCAACAGAGTTGGTGTCAAAGTTACTGGAATCTGCAAATGAAACCTTAAGCGAATTGCCTAAAGCTCCAGGATATTTAGCTGCCCACATTCCATTGGTTCCTGAACCAGTAGAATGGTTGTCAAAGTAGTCAGTAGCGTTTTTAATCAGTGTTGCTGAACCTGATGCAACAGCATTAACTGCTGTAGTATCATCAACCACTCTAACTGTCTTTAGGTTATTACCATAAGCCAAGAATGAAGCCGCTGTTAAAAAGTCAACAGCTGTATCATCGTTTGGCTGGGCGAACTTAGATGCAAGTTCGTTTTCTGTACTAATTGTTGTGATCTCGCCTGCAGGCCCCCAACGGAAGTCTCCAACAAAAGCGCCTATTGAAGTCGCGACTGCTGGTATTACGCTAGTAAGGTCTGTTTCCTTAACAAGAACACCTGGTGATAGCTGAAATGCCATGTTTTTTCTCCTCGGTTTATATTATTATCTTATGAATGACACAAGTTTTTAATTATCATCCTACTATTTATACACGACAAGATTTTAACAATCAATTTTGTAAATACACGATATTTTATGTAAATACAATTACCTGTTAATCAATTCCTTCAGTTTTTTCTGTAAATTACTTGGGCTATACTCGTCTTCTAATAGCCAAACATCATTTCCTATAACTTCTACTTCTGGTTCCTGTCCATCTACTCTAATAAATGGTGTAAGGTTTGTTTCTATTTCTCCCATTTGTTGGCCGTATAAACCTTCTCTAGTATTTACATCTGTCATGTCTTTAAAAAAGTTTTGACTTGATAGCCATCCAAATAGTACCATACACATAACTAAATCATCGTGATAGCCTTCATCAGCTTGGTATGTATTTCCTTTTTCAATAAATGTTGATATCTCATGTATTATATGCTCATCAAACACCAACAGTTTTTGTTCTTCTAGTAAAGACTTAAATGTAAAACACCCTTGTCTTTTAACTGCTTTAGAAGTTGTAACACCTAACTTGGTTGCTTTACCAAAGCCAGGGCTTACATATTGTCTGTTCTGTTCTGTAACTGTGCTAAGAATGTTCTCATATTCTACTTCTTGATGTAGTATTTCTACTACCTGTTGTCCTATATCATTTACTTCTACTAATATAAAAGCATTATTATAATCCCTTCCTACTTTCCCTATTACATCAGGGAATAACATAGGCGCAATTGAATTATCTCTGTATTTTGCTACTACTTTGTATGGCATTTGGGTTATATCTACCACTACAAAGGCAGAGTAATCACCACCTATACCTCTGGCAGTATCACATGCCATTGCGTAGTAATGCCCTTCTTGTGGATCTTCAAATATATCTAGTCCTGCATTATGGAACTCTGGTTCTTTTGTACTTAGTCTACCAATTGTGGCAGAATTAATTAAAGTATTTGTGGACCCTAAAAACTCACATAAAACCTCTTGGTTAAATTTAACCTCTCCTAAGAGGCCTTTTTGTTCTTCTAACCACTTCTCATCTCTTCCTGGTATCTCATAGTAAGGTATGAACATGTGTTCAAAACCATTTTGTTTTTTCTCTGCTTCATTCCAGAACTTCCAGAAGTGATTGTAGCCTAGTGGTGTAGATGTAAGTAGAATTTTAGTTGTTTCACCAGCAGAAATAGTAGGATAAACAGAAGTAAAGAACTCGTCTGCTATATTGTTAGGTATAATTGCTGCCTCATCAATATACAACCAGTTAACTGATTTACCACGAATGGCGGATGCTGTTGTAGCTGCTGATAATACTTTACTATTGTTTTCTAATTCTACATCACCCTTATTCCATACTCTAACACCTTGTTGCATCCACAAAGGTAAGTTCTCATACATTATTTGGTATCTGTTTAATACTTCTCTTGCTGCTGAGGCTTTGTTGGCCATGATAGCTACTGTTTTATCTTCTGAAAAGATTGTATAGTGTAATATACACGCAGCTGCTGTTACTGTTTTACCTTGTTGTCGTCCTTCCATTAAGATAACTTTTCTGTTATCCATTATAAGATCTACTTTCGTTTTTTGACAATCAAATAATTTAAATGGTTGTAAGCCTGCATCAAGTGTAATAATTTTTACATAGTTTTCTATAAAGTACTTAGCATCGTTTTGACATTTAACATACTCTGAAATTTCTTCTTTAGTAAAATCGTGTTGATATGATAACGGTTTAAGGTTAGGGTTACCATGATATGATGTGACTTCAGGTCTTGCCATTATCTTTTTCTACTTTGCCTTCTATTATTGTACTAGCTTGTTCGCCTTTTAATGCTTGTAATAAATCCTTTGTACTGCCTACGAACATGTTGTTCTGTGTTTTAATATTTTTGCCTTTTGTGCCATCGTCTACTATACGCTTATGCTTTTCTTGTACTTCTAGCATGTCTTTAGCTGTGTCTTGTAAGTTTTTAATTAGTCCGCCTGCTACTTCATAAGCACGGGGTTGATCTGAGTTTCTTGCTATATGTAATATGCCTTCAATGGCCTCAGCATTGTATGCCTCTGCCTGTTTTAAAATAGACCTAGCATATTGTAAATCTTCTTCTTGCTGTTTTGCGTGTAGAGCGTCTTTTTGTTCTTCAGACATGTCTACTGCTGGTAGTTGTCTTTCGTCTTCGACTTTCTTAAGATTAGTTTCTAGAGCTTTTGTTATTTCTTTTGTGTTAAAACTCTTATCTAATTCTTCAAAGCCACTATTTTTAGTCTTCGAATGCTTCATCAAATTCCTCCAAGAATGAATATGTGTCGGCTGGTGTAGCAGTTAAAGGATTAACAGAAGCTGTTACTCTCCCTCTTCCTGATGCTAATGCTGTTTTATCTAAAGTCATGTCAGGATCACTATACGCATCCACGACTGCTTTCTTAATAACATCAACATTTGATACATGACTGTAAAAATTAAGTCTCATGGTAAAATTTAATGTCCATATTACACTTAATCTATTTTCGTAAGCCCCTTCGTATTCATCTTCATAACCAACATTATCTAAAGTTATTTTTAAATCTCTTTTGATCCCCATCTCTGGAAGATCGTTTATTGTTACATTAAAGTCTGGATTAAAGTAAGGAAGTATTTGTTCAATACAAGATAATCCATCGTTTTGATTCTTCGCAAATATATATAAGGCCAAGTTCATGTTCCATGGCGCGGAAGCAAATACAGATCTAACTGTATTAACATCATCTCCCGTTCCAACTACTTTGTGTCTTGTAATTGGCATTACTTTTCTTGCTGGATCATAGTCTAATCCGTTTATTTCAAAACCCATTCTAGGTAAAGTTAATGCTACTTCACCTCTTGTACTTGTATCTGCTACCCTGGCAATCCTTGTTAAGAATTTTTGTTTTGTAGAGTATGCTAAAGGCACTCTTAATACTTGTGCTACTGCGCCTGCTGAATTCTTTCTTTCAATGTTTATATCATTGAATATTGTTCCAAAAGCAATGATTGCTTTTCTTACATGACTATGGTAGAAAGATTTATCTTTAAACATTATGAATAACCTCCTATCTCACCGAATGGATTAGATTCGCTAAAGTCTAATATTCCTTCTAATGTTACAAGGTTATCAAAGTCTGCATTGTCTATTGGTTCAGATACAGTTGTTTGATATGCCTCTGTAATTAAACTACCATTATTTTCTTTCAATAATAGGCCACCATCTTCTAATTTAAATTGATACTCTAACATATCTTGAGAGTATTTTGTTTCTATAGCATCTATATCTGCAATACCTGTATCCATATCCTCTGAACTGTATTCGAATAGTTCACAAGTTAATTTAAATACATATATCTGATTTGCTTGATAAAATGGATTTTGAAAATCTACATATTTGATTTCAAATAATGACTTTGTCCTGCCGAAATATATTAAATCACCTTCTACTGGCCTAGCTGCTCGAGCTACTGCAGGACCTTGTCTTGTAACCATGTCCTCCCAACGCCTTTTTGCTAGAACGAAAGTTGCTTGATCTCTAACTTCCATTCCAAATCTTGTAAATATATCTCCTTGTCCACCAAAGCCTTCTACATTTTCCAAATACATTTCTAAAGGATATGCTTGTGTAAATCTAGACAATTGATCCTCATCAAAGATATCATCTTTGTTGATCATTGTTCTCGGTAAGTAATAAGTATCGTGGCCGTATATTTTTAGGCTCTCGATAATAAGATCTTCTATTAGGCGCTGTTCATTTGTTTCGCCTATTCCCGTGCCTGATTGAAAATAATTATTCGTTGGCATGGTATTATCCTATCATAAATTGAGGAGGTAATTCATATTTAAGTTGCATTTCCTGTTCAATTGCCTGTATCTCTTGTACTGCCTCGTTATAAATTGTTTCTCCGTTTAAAGTTACGCCACCAGGCATTTGAATACCTGCAAACTTCTTAAGGTTGTCACCCCATTGTTTTTTAAATAATGCTGTTGTATATTTTTTGAGAAACATATCATCATATACCTCTGTGTATGTTGATGGATCTATAATTGCATAAGCTTCAGCTATAACATAGTCGCCTATATTATATGTTTTATCCCAATCTGTATCTATATAAAGTTTATCTGTTTTTCTATTCCAACGAATTTGTCTTTCACCTACTAATAGTTTTTCTAATGTTGTTAAATGAGATTGTACGACTGAATAATATATCATGTCTGCTCCCATTAAATTATATAGATCGTTCATTCTAAACTGATACATTAAATCAAACAGTTGGCCGTCTTTTGTATTGTTTGTAGCTGCTCCACCAAAGTTAAATACTCTAGTTATACCTAGTATATTATTACTAATAGGAAGATATCCGTTTTCAATATCTCCTTTTACATAAAAATTACTAGAATGTAGCGTAGCAGTAGCTCCTGACTCACTACCTGTTACTGTCTCAGATGCTTGGAATGTTCCAGATTTAATCTGTTCTACATATAAGAATTGAGCTGTTGAATCTGTACTATCAAATATTGCTACAGCTCCAGATGTTCCGCCAGTTAAATCCTCTCCTTTGAAAAAATTACCACCAAGGTTGGCAGTTAACTTTAATGAAGAACCAGTTATTTGATGTTTTACGAAAGTTTTTTCTACACCGTCAAAGTGATACTCTTGAAAGAACTGTAATGCGTCATCTATACGATCAGAGAGCTGTGCCTCATCTACATTAATTTCTATTACAGGATGTCCTAATCTCCTTAGTGAATAATCCTGTAAGTCTGTTCTACTTGCTAAAGCCATACTTACCTACCTTAATTTAATTTAGTTCCACTTGCGTTATATATTGCTGTTCCTGTTATTGTGGCCGTTGAGCCTTCACCCTGTGAGTGAGAAATGGTTATCCCATCTCCTCCAGCTACTTGAGCCATATAATTACCTGTGGTATCTGTTCCTAGTGCAACACTATTAGCTGCTATAGTTAATGCAGTTGCTAAGTTACCTGAGCCATCAAAGTCTCCTGTACCTGTAACATCTCCTGTAAACGATAAAGTTCTTGCTGTTGCAAGTGCCGAAGCTGTTGATGCATTACCTGTTAAAGCTGCTGCTACGGTTGTAGTAGTTAATAAACCACTTGAAGGATTATAAGTTAATCCTGTATCAGTTTCTATACCCTGACTACCTGTTGCCCCATCAACGAATGTTGGATAAACCGTTTCATCTGTTGAATTATTAGCTGTTGCTGTAATTAAATCTGCTGTTCCTGTTGTGTCTTGGTTAAGTGTTCCTACTGTAAAGTCTATTGTATTATCACCATCTTCATAAGCTACTGTAATACCACTTTCAGTATTTGAACTAACCATTGCACCAACTGTATCAGCAATATATTCGTTTAATGCTGTTCCATCAACTGTATAAGCATCCGCTTCCATTGTTCCATCAACATCTGCATTACCTGATATGTCTAATGAACTAAATGTTCCTATACCAGCTGTAAAGTTAGCTGCTGTATATGTTAAGTTGCCTGTTGATGCTCCTGTAAATGAACCTGTTCCTATTACAACATTGTCTGAACTTTCGTCCCAACCAATTAATACATTGTCTGAAGAACCTCTTTCAAGAACAAGACCCATATCATTGGCTGGTGTTCCTGATGTTCCTGTTCCTAACTCTATTAATCTATCTGCAATAGTTGAGTTTGTAGTGTCTAAAGTTGTAGTCGTTCCGTTTACATCTAGGTTACCTGTAATAGTTACATTACCTGTTGCTGCTACATCTGCAAAAGTTACATCGTCTGTTGTTGCTACTGCTTGGCCAATTGAAACTGCTGTGCCTGAAACTCCAACACCAGTGCCTGCTGTTAGTGTAGTTACATTTGCACTACCATCAAAACTTACACCGTTTATTGTTCTTGCTGTTGCTAAAGTAGTAGCTGTTGCTGCTAATGCAACTGCTATATTTGCAGTACCATCAAATGATGTACCACCAATAGTCCTAGCTGTTTCTAGAGCTGTTGCTGTTGCTGCGTTACCCGTAGTGTCTTGGTTAAGTGTTCCTACTGTAAAGTCTAGAGTATTGTCTCCGTCCTCATAGGCCACTGTAATACCACTTTCAGTATTACTTGAAACCATAGCTCCTACTGTATCTGCTATGTATTCGTTTAATGCTGTGCCGTCGACTGTATAAGCGTCTGCCTCTAATGTACCATCAATGTCTGCGTTACCTGATATATCAAGTGTTGCTGATACTAACGCTCCGCCTATTGTTAAATCCCCATCACTAGGGTTATATGTAAATCCTGTGTCTGTTTCTATACCTTGACTTCCTGTTGCTCCATCTACAAAAGTTGGATAAACTGTTTCGTCTGTGCTATTGTTTGCAGATGCTGTTATTAGATCTGCTGTTCCTGTTGTGTCTTGGTTAAGTGTTCCTACAGAAATTGTTGTTCCTGATATGGATAATCCTGTGCCAAGATCTAAAAACGCTGTTGCTCCAGCGCTGTCATCCCAAAATATAATTTCATCCGCATTTGGGTCTGATAGGCTTTCTAAGCCTAAGTGTGATAAGTTTACTGTAGCACTTCCGCTAGTAGCTCCTCCTGAAAGTCCTGTGCCTGCTACGACTGCTGTAATATCTCCTGCTTGTATTTCAGAATATTTGGCTAGTCTTATACCGCCTGCTGTTGAACCGTCATGTACTCGAACTGTATCTAGCGTAGTATCTACGGAAAGTTCACCTACCGCACCAGTGAAGGATTCGTTCTGTGTCGTCGTCCCTCTTCTAAATTGTACTTGTGTTGGCATTATTGTCTCCTAATTAATATGTTCCGCCGTCGATATTACCGCCAGATATACTTGTACCTGCGATATTTCCTGATATATTAGTAGCATCTGCTTTCATTAACTCTGTGCCACCTGCTGTGCTTCCATCATGGACCCTAATAGAATTGTTCGTAGTATTTATAGAAATTTCACCTATTGAACCGGTAAACGCATTGTTCTGTGCTGCTGTGCCTCTCCTAAATTGTACTGTAACTGCCATCTATTGTCTCCTAAGTATTATGACATAGCTCCTAAGTCTTCTGTGGCTAAACGATATTGTATGGCCGTCTGTAGATCGTATATTTGATCTAAGTATTGTCCAAAAGCATCTGTACTTAAAGAGCTTGCTACTGATCCGTAATCGCCAGTAGGAAACACCAAGCTTTGATCTGCTTCTACATAGTTAGCTATGGTAACAATAGCATTGCTACTATCTCTAACATATAGTTTTTGATCTGCTGTGTTAATTGCTACCTCACCGGCTACCAAATCACTGGTAGTAGGCGCGTCGCTTGCTGTTTCTGATTTCTTTAACTTTATTACAGTTGCCATTTATTTTATTCCTCGTTTGCCAATTTAGGATTAGGGATAAGAGGCCTCGGTCCATCAACCTTTTTATTCCAACCTTTCGGTTTAGGAGCCTTAACTAAAGGAGGGAGAGAAGGTTTCTTCTCTTCTTTTACTTCCTCTA
>Ga0066866_10000075_pt1 | contig 34146 bp, 37 predicted proteins | sample ETN01SmetaG_3_FD_66435 | JGI IMG/M metagenome (GOLD analysis project Ga0066866, IMG submission 66435) | Marine microbial and viral communities from oxygen minimum zone, Eastern Pacific Ocean - ETNP2014F12-01SV263 | ecosystem: Environmental > Aquatic > Marine > Oceanic ...
TGTGGGAAAGATGGTCAAGGAGTCCCAGTAGGTGATGGCACCCCAACTTTACGAGTGGCACGCCTCACAGTTGGTGGAACGGCTGCTTAAAATGAGTGAACTTTTAGAAATTTGTGAACAAATAGTCAACAAAGCGGCAGACAATGAGCAGATTGAAGCTGTTGCGATTTATAGCCGTGAAACAGAAGTCAGAGCATATGAAGGAGAAGTGGAATCTCTCACTGCTGCTGAATCACAGGGCGTAGGTATACGGGTTGTAAAAGATGGACGCCAAGGATTTGCTCATGCAGGAACATTTACTTTAGAAGACCTCATTGAAACTCTGAGTGAAGCTCGAGACAACCTTGAGTTCGCGACTCCAGATGAATTCTGCGAAATAGCTGAACCTGATGGAGTTGAACCAGTTGCCTTAAATGTATATAACGATGAATTAGCCAAAGTGGCGACCGAAGAAAAAGTATCAATGGCTCTTGAATTAGAGCGATGCACTCGAGAAAAGGATTCTCGAATCATTGGAGTTGAATCAGCAGATTATTCTGACTCAATTTCTGAAAGTGCTGTTGTTACAAGCACTGGAATTTATGCCTCATCGAAAGAGACTGGATGTTCTCTTACTACGTATTCTCTCGCTGAAGAAAATGGTGAAACTCAAACTGGATTTGGATTCTCAATAGGTCGCCGGTTGGAAGACTTAGATATAGAAAGAGCAGCAGTTGACGCTGTTGATAGGGCAACACGAATGCTTGGGGCCACGAAGCCTCCATCAGGTCGATTTACAGTTGTTCTTGATCCATGGGTTAGTGCTCAATTTCTTGGGATAGTGGGTGGAACTCTGAATGCCGAATCTGTCCAGAAAGGAAGATCTCTTTTCGCTGGACGCCAGGGTGAAGAAGTTGCAAATTCGTCCGTGAGCCTGATTGATGACCCAACAGACCCTGCAGCGTTTACTGCTACCTCTACAGATGGCGAGGGTCTTGCTACTCGAAGAAATGTACTTATAGAAAATGGTCGGCTTAATCAATTTGTGCACAATAGCTATACAGCTCGTAAAGATGGAACTTCTTCTACCGGATCAGCGATTCGTGGCTACTCTTCGACTCCCGGGGTTGGAGTGCAAGCACTTGCTGTGATCCCTGGGGAGTTGAGTCCTGTTGATCTGATTGCACAAGTTTCTGATGGAGTTCTTGTACAGGGCGTCAGTGGTCTGCATTCTGGAGTGAATCCAGTTAGTGGTGATTTTTCTACTGGGGCTGAAGGTCTGCGTATTAGAGACGGGGAATTGGCAGAACCAGTGAGAGAGTTCACTATTGCTTCGACAATTCAGAAAATGCTTTCCGGTGTAAGTGGAATCGGGAATGATCTCCAGTGGCTGCCTATGAGAGCGGCAGGAGTTACTTTAGTTATTGGCGAACTGACTGTATCCGGTGCATAGGTTTATTTGATGTCTCTTCTGCACGCTCTTATTTTGGGGTTAGTTCAAGGAGTGACTGAATTTCTCCCGGTTTCCTCTAGTGGACATCTTGCTGTTGTTCCATGGTTGTTTGGATGGAATGACTTTGGAGGAAATAATGCTCTTGAGAATGCATTTGATGTGGCCTTGCATTTAGGAACGCTGCTTGGCGCAACTATCTATCTTCGCTCCGATATAGCTCGTTATTCAAAAGCTGCAGTGACTTGGATAAGTTCTCGTGAGCCACTGAACGGAGATTCACGCATAGCTGTTTTTCTCGCTCTTACCGTGATACCAACAGGACTTATAGGTGCTGCTGCCGTTTCCTTTACAGAAGATCTCGGTGACCGTATTTGGTTAGTTGGTGGCTGTTTAATCTTGTTCGGGTTTGTTCTTTGGGTGACAGACCAAAGAAAAGTCACGAGAGAGGTTCAAGAGTTAACTTTAGGTCACGCGCTTGTTTTGGGAGCGGTACAAGGATTGGCTTTCCAGCCAGGAGTATCTCGATCAGGGGTAACTATTAGTGCGTTTCGTTTTTTGGGGATAAGTCGTGTTGAAGCAGCCAGACTGACGTTCTTGATGAGTCTTCCTGTGATTGCTGGGGCAGGAATAGTCAAGGTATTCGAGGTGGAAATACCTTCTGATTGGTGGCTGCCTTTTTTGTTAGGTATGGGAGCAGCAGCTCTTAGTGGGTGGCTGAGTGTACGTTGGCTAATTCGGTTAGTTAGTAGAACTAGTTTTCAGGGCGTCACCATTTATCGGATAGCGATAGGAATCATCGTTTTGGTCTTACTTGCTTCCGGAGTCCGCTGAAGTACTTGAGTCAGAAGAAGACTTAGTATTTGATGATTTGTTTGAAGCCTCAGTTGAAGATTTGTCAGTAGTTTTAACTGTTTTTTCTTTACTAGTGTTTTCGGTTGAAGACGACCCTAACTTCTTACTGGCTGAGCCGTGATCATTTTTGTAGAAACCTTCGCCTTTAAAAGAAATTCCAACCCCGCTGAAAACTTTTTTTACTGATCCTTTGCATTTATTTACAGGACAATCTGTGAGCGCATCGTCGGCAAATGATTGTTTTTCTTCGAACTCGTGGCTACAAGTTTGGCATCGGTATTGATAAGTCGGCATGCAGAATCTCGCACATAGTAGTTAAGGAAGGTAGTGTTTCATTACGGGGGTGCATTCTATCTGAGTAAAGATCAGTATCTGATCAATATTTCATCTAGTTTTTTTCAGAGAAGATGCTAAGACTATGTATATGGATGTACTACTTGTAGTGGGGTCTTACTTTCTCGGTACTTTCCCTTCGGCTCATATTGTGGCGGGACGAGTAGGACTGGATCCAACGAAGCGTGGTTCAGGGAATCCTGGCGCCGCTAATGTGTATCGAATTGTTGGACAGAAATCCGGGGTGGCTGTATTTTTTGCTGATTTTCTGAAGGGTTTAGTTGCGGCATCAGTCGGGTATGCCGTAGGTGGAAAGTTTTTAGGAGTGATTTGCTGGGTGGCAGCAACTTTAGGTCATGTCGCGCCTCTTACTCGACGACTTCGTGGCGGCAAAGGAGTAGCGACAGCCGGTGGAGGTGCCGCGGTTCTGTTTCCTGCTGCAGCTGCAATATGTTTTGGTGTGTTTGTCGTAATAGCGAAAACGACTCGAAAGGCTTCCTTAGGTTCGATAACTATCGCTTCGGTATTGCCAATATTGGCTTTCATCTTTGGAGCTTCAACTAGGGAGACTATTTTTACAGCTGGTCTAAGCGTTTTAATCGTCGCTAGGCATTACCAAAATATTCATCGGTTACTTTCTGGAACTGAATCTTCTTTCCAGAGCGAGTAGAGAACTCTTCTGTGTAACCTCAGAGTTTGAAACTTTAAAAAAAAATTAAATAAATGATTCCTTTAGAAAAAGCTCAAGAATATGTTCTGCAACAGTGTTTAGTTGGTAGCCCTGAGTGTCGCTCTTCCCGCTCTTCGCTGGGGTTAGTTCTCGCTGATGAAGTTTCAACTGATGAAGATGTTCCTCCTTTCGATAATACAGCAATGGATGGTTTCGCTGTCCGATCTGAAGACACGTTAGAAACACCTAAAACCCTTGAAATTGTTGGCACAATAGCTGCAGGGACAATTCCAGATTTTTCAGTAAATTCCGGTCAAGCAGCAAGAATCATGACAGGTGCTCCTCTTCCTCCGGGAGCAGATTCAGTCGTCATGGTTGAGTTAACGAAGGTGGAAGGGAATCAAGTAACCGTTGAAAGACTAGTCCCTGAAGGAAACCATATTCGAAGAGCAGGTGAAGATCTTCGGGCAGGACAGACTGTATTTGAAAAAGGAACAAGACTAACTCCTACTCACCTAGGGGTACTGGCAAGTATTGGTTGTTTAGAAGTGAATGTTTTCCCACCACTTAGAGTAGGAGTGGTTTCAACTGGTGATGAGTTAGTAGAAGGCGAGACATTTTTAAAGCCCGGCCAGATTCGAGATTCCAATAGGCATTCTTTATTAGCTCTACTAAATGATTTGGGATTAGAAGGTGTAGATCTTGGTTTGATACCTGATGACGAAGAGGCAATTGAGAAAACATTTCGTTCCGCATGTTCAGGAGTACATCGCTGTGATGTGGTTGTTTCCTCCGGCGGCGTCAGTATGGGCGATTTTGATTTCGTTAAGATAGTACTTGACCGTCTGGGTGATATGCGTTGGATGCAAGTAGCGATAAAACCAGCGAAACCTTTAGCTTTCGGTCTTGTAGGCAATGTTCCTGTATTTGGACTCCCTGGTAATCCAGTGTCTTCTCTGGTTTCTTTTGAGCTTTTTGTTCGTCCTGCATTAAGAAAAATGATGGGACATACAGCTATTTGGTCTCCAAAAATTAAAGCAGTTACTGAAAGCGCTATTTCTCGTCGCCCGGATGAGAAAACACACTTTGCTCGGGTGAAAGTTTCTTTGGTCGATGGAAGTTACAGAGTGGAATCAGCGGGGAGTCAAGGTTCGCATCAACTCTCAACCATGGCTGAAGCTAACGCTCTTGCTGTTCTTCCAGATGGAACTGGGGTTCAAGCGGGAGATTCGGTTGAGATAATTCTTCTTCATCAACTTACGCGTGGTCTTAATGTCTCATAGGCCTCTAACCTATTTACTGTGAAAGAAAAGTTAGTAGATTCCTTCGGGCGGGTACATAAAGATTTACGTATCTCCGTTACAGATCGCTGCAGTTTTCGTTGTACGTATTGCATGCCGGCAGAAGGTTTAGATTGGGTTCCTCGTGATGAACTTCTTACTTTTGAAGAAATTGAACGGGTGGCAAGCCTTACGGTTGAGCAATTTGGGATTGAAAGTATTCGTATAACTGGTGGAGAACCAACGGTGCGTGCTCACCTTCCAGTTTTGATAAAGAAACTTTCACAATTACCGGTTGATCTTTCAATGACAACAAATGGGGCCACACTTCGTACGCTTTCGAAAGATTTAGTTTCTGCTGGTTTGAGACGTATCAATATTTCTTTGGATTCTTTAAAGCCAGAACGTTTTACAGAATTGACTCTTCGCGACAATTTACCTCAAGTGCTTGACGGTATTAAGGCTGCAGTGGATGCAGGATTGAATCCGGTGAAAGTGAATGTGGTTGTAATGGCTGGAGTTAATGATGATGAAATTATTGACTTCGCTCGGTTTGGTCGCGAAACAGGGGTGACTGTTCGGTTTATAGAATTTATGCCCCTTGATGCATCAGAAGGCTGGACAAATAGCCAAGTAGTGACACAGAAGCAGATAGTCACAAAAATTGATTCAGAGTTTCCTTTGACGCCATTTAGACGAACTTCGGCTCCAGCGACTCGGTTTATTTACAAAGATGGTGGTGGAGAAATTGGTGTTGTCGCGAGTGTGACACAACAGTTTTGCGGAACCTGTGATCGAGTTCGCCTGACAGCAGATGGGCAGTTTCGAAATTGTTTATTCGCTGTTGAGGAATTTGATCTCAAGGGTTTACTTCGATCCGGGGCGGAAGACAAAGAGATTGCTGAAGCGCTTAAAGAAGTGGTGCAATCTAAGTGGGCTGGTCATGGGATAGGAACCGTGAATTTTATTCGCCCGGCTCGATCTATGTCTCAGATAGGTGGCTGAAGGTGGGTGATTTCAGTCATTTAGATGAACATGGGAGAGCTTATATGGTGAATGTTGGCGATAAAGCGAGTTCCCGTCGACGGGCAGTAGCGAGAGGGCAGGTGCATATGGCCTCAGAAACAATTCAAGCACTGTCTCAGGGCAATACGCCAAAAGGCGATGTTCTAGCGGTCGCTCGGGTGGCAGGTATTCAAGCAGCTAAAAAAACAGCCGAACTGATTCCTTTATGTCACCCTCTCCCTCTTACTTCTGCTTCAGTTAGTTTTCAGATAGAAGAAGACCATATAGGCATTGAGTCAACGGTAGAGACTGTAGGTCAGACAGGAGTTGAGATGGAAGCACTTACGGCTTGTTCGGTTGCTGCGTTAACGATTTATGACATGTGTAAGTCTCTTGACCGTTTGATGGTGATTGGATCGGTTGCTTTGTGGGAAAAAGAAGGTGGCAGGTCTGGAGTGTGGAAACGCGAGCAGTGAACAATCTTCGCGCGGAATGCGCGAAGATTCGCGCTATTCGCGCGAGGAAATCCACCAAAACATAGTATTTTAGTACTAAGGTCCTTTTTTGCCGAGATAAATCGGTGAACATAAGGGAGGGAACAGTGTTAATTCTTTTGGGGCTTGCAGTTTTGTGGGCAGCGGTTCTTCTTCCACCCATTCTCAGACGAAATACTCGACGACCAGTTTTAAGGCCTCCACTTACGGTAGTTGGATCTCATTACACCACCGGATGGCAAGCAGTGCAGAAGGCAGCTAAAGAGATTCCAAATAGTGCTCGTGCAGCGAAACGCCGCCGAAGAGACGTCTTAATAGCGTTGATCGGTATCGCAGTGATGACTTTCTTATTTGCTTTAGCAGTGGGAAGTGTTATGTGGATGGCTCATTTTCTAGCAGATGTAGCATTAGTTGGATATGGAACTCTTCTTACGCTGCGAAATCAGAAAGCTTTCGAGACCCAAGACGTGGTCGTTCCTTTCCGTCCAGCAACACCGTTGATGCCAGATACCGGTATAGCGATGCGGGATGAAGCAGTTCTTCGTCGTCAAGCCAATTAGAGACCACTAGGCTACGATCCACCCGATATGGGGGTGTAGCTCAGTTGGCTAGAGCGCTACGTTCGCAACGTAGAGGTCGGCGGTTCGATTCCGCTCACCTCCACCAGTTATCTCAGTGAGTTCTCATCGGGCATATAAACTTGTGTTTATGAGATTCCTGAATTCATTTTTGTGTGATGTCACATCGTCAACTCTAGCCGTGTCATGTTCTGACCTTGATGAAGAGGCAGCCGAGTTACGTTCTGAGATCAGCACAGTAAAAGAAGAAATCACAGAACTTAAAAAGGAAAATCCTCACGAAGACCAACTGGATGAAGCCGTCACCGAAAAACAGATAGCAATCCTCTCGAGTCCTTAGTTTTGAATGTTATGAATTCTGGTTCTCGTATTTCGGCTTTAGATGGACTACGAGGGTTAGCTGTTTCCGCTGTTGTTGTTTATCATGCATGGCCTTCGATTTTGCCAGGTGGCTGGATTGGGGTTTCAGTGTTCTTTACGCTTTCCGGATTTTTGATTACTCAGATTGTGGATCGTGACCATAAATTGACTCGGGTGTCTATGGCGAATTTTTGGGGCCGTAGAGCACGACGACTGCTTCCTGCGGTGATAGTGACAGTGACGGCAGTAGTGGCGGTTATCGCTGCTGTTGATCGAAACATTCTCCGTGATGCCGCTGAAGAGGGTCTAGCTGCAACTTTTTATATGCACAATTGGTGGTCAATATCTGAAACTGGAGGGTATTGGGAGATTTTTAATTCTGATCCCCGACCTTTTGCTCATCTTTGGAGTCTTTCTATTGAAGAACAGGTGTATTTATTTTGGCCGCTATTGATAGTCATGTTTGGCCTTCGTAAAGCGTTAGTAGTTGGGGCTGTTGTTGTAGCTGTAGGTTTAACCATTTGGTGGGGGGATGCAGATGCTTATTTTGCGACACCATTTCGTTTTACTGAAGTTTTTGTTGGGGCAGCGCTTGCATATGTAGTTAAAAGATATTCACGTTTTAAAGTTCCAGGGTTTCCAGCGTTGATCGCAGCCACTGGTATTCTGTGGGGCGTTTTTGTTCTTGGCGAGTCAGATCCGTTTGTAACAAAGGGTGCACTTTTGCTTATTGGTGGCGCTGCTACGATTCTCACGGGTTACAGCCTTCGTGAAACGAAACCTAATGTTTTGGTGGGTAGTGCCCCGTTAGCATGGCTAGGACAAAGAAGCTACGCCATTTATTTATTTCATTGGCCTTTCTTAGAACTACTGGAGGTTTCGCCTTTTATTGCTGTTGCTCTGACGCTTATCGCTGCAGAGATATCACATCATGTTTTGGAATGGCCGATTCGTACTGCTAGAAGAATCAAGAGACCTCTTTCTACTCTTGGTTTAGCCTCAGTCGTGAGCGCATTGGTGCTTGTGGTTGTAATTGTTGTTGGTCCGCGACCACCTTCTCAACAACAAATCGCAGGCGCTGTTGTTGCCGCTCTTACTGAAACCACGACTACAACAACTACGACTACTACAACAACAACTTCAGTGGCTTCTTTGGAACAAGAATCTTCCATTATTTCAACGACTTCAGAAGTGACGGCATCAACGACTTCTCTGCCAGAGGTAGAAACCCAAGAAAAAATACATGTTAAAATAAATCCTAAAGTCGCAGTAATAGGCGACTCCGTCGCAGAAAGTCTAAATCCAGCTCTTAATAGTTGGATCGAAACGCTTGGTGGAGAGTTGATTCACGAACCAGGACCTCTTTGTTCTCCACTTTGGGATCAAGAACATTATGAATTTTTTGCTATTGAACTTGAATGGAATGGAGAAAAAGAGCGATTTCTTGTAGAAGGGCCATGCCGTTCCACCATCTCCCCAGAGGCAGACCTAGTCTTGGTTTTTGACCATGGAGCCGTATTTCTAGAACACATAGATGTCCGTGATGAAAGTTCCATGTTTTTCCCAGATCCGGACCTAGTTGAAATGGTACTTGAGTCATATTCAGGTCTTTTAAATGGAGCAGCTAAAGCAGACGCTCCACTTGTATTTTTTACCGCTCCTTACAGTTTTAAGTATCCAACTGCAGAGCAAGCGATGGTATATAACGAATTAATTTTAGAAATAGCTGAATTCAATAATCACGTATATGTAATTGATTCAGCTTCAAATGTAGAAGAAAATTCGGTTCGATACCCTCGCTATGATGGGTTACATTTCACTCCTGAGGGTCAAGTAAATTTCGTTGTAGACCAAATTGCTCCACATTTTGTGTCCGATTAGTTTATCTCTCAATAAATAATTGATTAAGTTTCCAGTAATTCTGAAAGCGCCTTAGAACAATCGACTGTAAGAGTTCCCGAGTATTTCATCACTGGGACCGCCTAACCAATCAAGAGCAGTGGCATAAACCGACCGTGTGTCAACAGTAATTGGCAGATCTCCATCAACTAGATTTTTCAAATCAAAATTCCCGTATAAACCTTTTCCAGATCCAATCAGAAATTGAACAGAAGCAGTACCATGATCAGTTCCTCCAGAACCGTTTTCTGTCACTCTTCTACCAAATTCACTCGTTGACATTAATAAAACTCGGTCTGCGTGGCCGTCAGATTCAATACGATTCCAAAAATTAGATACCCCAGTTGCAAAATCAATTAGAAGGTTTTGCTGCTGAACCAACTGATCAGAATGAGTGTCGAATCCGGGGACACTTACAACAATAACTTGAGTATCTAAGTTCATATCAATGAGTCCAGCCGCAGTTTCAAGAAGAGAAGAGAAAGATTCCTCCTCATAGGGATCGGAACTATTTTCAGATTTAGCTGAATCAATTATTCCCAATGCATCCAGAGAATTAGGTATCGCAGACTGTGCAGCCGCCAACGCAGGCTCATTTGATAGAGGAGAAGCAGTATTAAGAAAAGCTAATACAATACTTTCACTATCTGTGCCTGGAGGGGTTGCTAATCGAAATTTTGAAGGAGAGTTGATCACTGTTGAAATGCTGGAATTTCCGGTAAGAATCGATGCACCACCGCCAAGGGCTATTCCTCGAAGCGGGTTTGGAGTTGAACCTTCAGTGGCGTCTAACCAGCGTCCTATCCATCCTGTTTCCTCTTTATCTGTCCTTCCGCTAGCCCAAGCGTCTGTTGCTGCAAAATGCGATCTTCCCTGTTCAGGTATCCCAGAACCAGCGATGATCTTAAGCATCTCGTTATCCCAGAATTCAGACAACGGGGCAAGTGATGGGTGAAGTCCAAAATCGGTTCTTCCAGTTAAAGAAATCAGACTAGAATCCGGTAATCCAAGAGTAGGGCGAGCGTCATAGTAGACACCATCAAGGGGAACCAAAGTGTTCAGTCCATCGTTTCCACCAGCCATCTGAACGATTACTAAAACTGGGTTTTCAGGAGAAGTAGGAATGGAAGTGGAACTAGTTGTACTGGACGTACTTGGAATTGCATCTAAGGTTGTTGTGGAGGGAACTAACAATCCTTTTTCTGATTGGTCGCGTAATAGTGTTGCCCATGTTCCGACTCCTGCTGCAGTAGCGGCGGCACCACCTGAAAGATAAAGAAAACGTCGACGACTTAGTTCACTCATCTATATCACCATGAAATCCGGAGAGGCGAGAGCAATGGCGAGACAAATACGGCCTCTTTGATGCATAGGAGAGGTATTCCATAGTTCTTGCAGAGAAGTAACCGTCGGTTGATTAAATCCATCTGGATAACCGAAATAATGAGCGAGATCATCCCAGTTAGCGGAACTGGCTGCTTGAAGAGCGGGCGAGTCTTTTGAAGTATCAGAGGCAATGGTTATAGCAGCTGAAAAACGAGCTGCAGTAGAGGAAGCACTTAAATAGTTTTCTGTTTCAGGGAAGCCGCCCACATTTGGAGGTCTTCCTGGAATCATGTTCATTTCGCTCAAAGCACGAGCACGTCGTTCAGCACCTAATTCGACATCAGTGATTTTTTCGGCATTGATAAGCCAACTAACAGGATTTCGGATTATTTGAGTCCGCTTTCCCATAGAAAGACCTTTGTCAACAATCGCCTCAATCAGAGGAATGATTTGTAAATCATTATTGGAAAAAACAGATGCAAATTCATTTACTATCTCATCAGATATGTCATTACCCAGAACAGCATTTGATAGTTTCCTTGAAATAAATCCGGGGAGAGCCTCATGGTTAATGACAGCTTCTATGACAGTGTCAACGTCATGTACGCCTTTTACTCCAAGAAGAGTCTGAGGAGTATCATCGTGAAGACGAGGACGAAATTTAGCCATTCCATCACTTATTCTCCATCCAGTCAGAGCAGTAGAAGCAGCCTGCACATCGCTTTCAGAGTAGTTTCCAATACCCAACGAATAGAGTTCAAGAAGTTCTCTTCCAAAGTTCTCATTTGGTTTTTCTGCGGTATTAGAAGCTCCATCTAGAAAAATAAGCATTCCAGGGTCAGTGGTAACTTCACGGAGCATTGTGGAGTAGTTCCCTCGTGCATGTGTCCTAAGGAGACGTAGATGGTTTACATGCGCAGTCATGCTCTTCACGACTCTGCCGCTAACAGCAAAGTGGTCATGCCAGAAAAAAGTCATCCACTCTAAGAGTGGATCTGAGGTGAGTCGCATTTCATCTAACCAAAGGTCCAGTAACTTCAAAGAAGCAATCCTTCGTAGACGTTGGAAATCATCGGAGTCTCTGTCGGTAGGAATGAGATCTTCAATATTCTCAAATGGGCCTGAAGGTACTTCTAAACCGTATTTGCTTGGATCAATTCGTTTTCCCATGAATTCAGAGAGATCTTCATTCTGTAAGACAGAAAACTCATTACTGGTGAGCCCATACCCCAACCGGTTTGACATCCAGATTAGGTCTGCTTCGCTTCCCATTAGCGAGACCTATACAAGATTTGAAGCTTTCCATCACTTTCCATGCATGAATTATCACACACTTTTGTTAGAGGAACATGATGAAAAAGTAATGAAAATATGGATTATGACATTTTGTTGTCGGACTCTACGGCAGTTAAGAGAGTCTCAAAGATTTCCTCATGCTCGTTTTGAACTTCAGACCAACTCGCGGCAAAAGGATTTTCAAGGGGGTTTTGCAGAAAGCCTTCTCCCGCTTCAAGCACTGATTGCCCAAAGAGAGAAACCATAGATTCTTCTTGATCACGATCGTAAGACATCGAGTTAGATATCGCGTCACTTTCGTAATGTTCAATGAGTTCAAGAGCGGTTCGTATGTAAGTAGCTTTAAGAGTTCGGAAACTCTCTTGTGTGAGAGCGAATCCAGATGTTGTTAGTTTCCTGAAGAAAGCTTTCGCAATATCTCGACTCATACGGTAAAGACCTATGGTCTTATCGTTGTTAGATAGTGGCTGATGCTTATGGTCATAATCGCTAGCTATATCGACTTGGCAAATTCTTGAATTTGGATACCTCGCGTAAACTTCAGAAAGCACCCCAATTTCAAGCCCCCAGTCTGAGGGAAAGCGAAGCGAGCGAGCCACGCTGATATCCATCGCACTTTCTCCAGCGAGCGGATAACGAAAACTGTCCAGATATTCAAGTTCATCTGTACGACCAAATGTCGTAGCAAGGGCTCGGATTAAAGGAGTTACATATAGGCGACTCACGCGACCATGGAGACGTGTTACACCTTGATCGGTTGAAGACCGATAATAATAGCCTTTAGCAAACGCATAGTTGAACGACGGCTGAGCTATTGGATAAAGAAGACGAGCGAGCAGAGAACGGTCATAATTTCGAATATCAGCATCATGGCAAGCAATTGTTTGAAACCTATTTCTTGCCAAAAGATACCCAAGGCAGTACCACACATTTTTTCCCTTGCCAGACTTTTCAGAAGGAAACCCAAAACGTTCCAGCGAATAATTGATCTCTTGGAGACGTGGGCCATCCTGCCAGAGAATACGGTGCCTTTGTGGAAGTTTCGAAAAAAACTTTTTAGCAAATTCAAATTGTTCACCTGAAGCACGATCAAGGCCAATAACAATCTCGCTTAGATAACTAACTTCCCTCAGTTCTTCAACTATTTGTGGCAAAGCTGAGTTCTCAAGTTCACTGAAAAGACAAGGAATGACAAGAGCTATCGGACTTTCTTCACCCCAAAGAGTTAGATCTTTTTCTAATTCAGCAGTCTCGCGACCTCGTAATTGATGAATAGTCCCAATAGAACCGTTTTGGAAAAAGTCAGGCATAAGTTCAGGCTAGACGCAGGTCAAGGGGATATATCCATCTACTATCAGTAATAGATGAAAATTGATTTAAGGGATTACGGATATAAACCAGAGTTCGAACCTTCATTGGGTGAACTTGGGCGGATAGTGCGAGTAGATCGCGGAGAATGTGATGTCATCACTACAAAAGGGGTATTGCGAGTCCTCTCAGATTCTCAGCGGGCACAAAACCTTTTAGCTCCAGTAGTAGGAGATTGGATATCAATAATTGAAGACCCAGATCTCGGATTTTTAATCAACGAGATACTCGATCGTTCCAATACGGTCTCTCGACGTGACCCATCTGAACAAATAATTGAACAAGTATTAGTAGCGAATATAGATCATGTTTTTATAGTTCATGGTTTAGATCGTCCGTTGCCTCCCGGGCGACTTGAACGATTCCTCATCATTGCGCGAGACAGCAAAGCAGAAGTATCAATAGTTCTAACAAAAGCAGATCAAATTGAAGAATCTTCAGAACTAAAGACCACTATCCAGGCTGTAGCAGTAGATGTGCCAATTTTCACCGTCTCTCTAAAGAGTGAACCTCCAGAGGGATTGAAAGCGTTAAGGGACTTGATGAGAGTTGGGAAAACGATTGCGTTGCTCGGTGAATCAGGTGCTGGGAAATCTACCTTAATAAATGCTCTTATCGGCGATGAAATAATGACCACTGGTGAGGTACGTACAGGAGACAAGAAAGGCAGACACACTACCGTAAGTCGGGAAATGATTTTGAGACCAGAGGGAGGCGTCCTTATTGATACTCCAGGTGTCCGCTCTATAGGACTCTGGGATGCTCAAGAGGCATTAGAAAGAGTTTTTGAAGATCTTGAAGACTTAGCAACACAATGCCGATTCAACGACTGTATGCACAGTTCAGAACCTGATTGTGCAATAAGTAAAGCTAGGGAAAAAGGGCAAATAGATTCTCGTCGCGTTGAGAGATATATCGCTTTACGAGATGAACTAGAAGATCAAAAGAACCGAGAAGTGAAAGAATAAAATGGTTCTCACTGACCCGATTAAGCTACAGATTCTCTAAGGTGCAGGTATGGGTTTTAAGAAAATGTTCATAGATCACCCAGCATCAGTAGGAGAAACATATTTTCAACATGCTCGACGGGCAATAATCATGAGCCTTCGCATGCTAGGAGCAGGCCTAGCAGCATTCGTCCATGCGCTCATTCCAGGTTTATTCACGACAAAAGCTGGAGATGTAGCAATCGAAGTTGCAGAAGAAATAACAGAACTCCGTAACTCTTCAACTCAACTATGAACCCTGCACCTCTGTGCATAGAACTCACACGCGGTAAATCAATAGAGAGCTTTCATTACGTTGACGTAGCTGTAATGAACTTGGAGGGGAAGAAAGTTACCGGATGGGGAGATTATGAAAAATCAGTTCTTCCTCGTTCAGCCATAAAACCAATTCAAGCCCTTCCATTGATTGAGACAGGAGCTGCTGAGGCATTTCAACTAAGTGAAATAGAGATTGCTTTAGCATGTTCTAGTCACAATGGTGAAAAACTACATGTAGAAGCAATAGAGAATTGGCTTTCAAAAATAGATTGTTCCTCTAACGAACTTGCATGTGGTCAACATGACCCAATGAATTTCGATTTAGTCAAAGAAGAACTTTTCAAGGGAAAACTTCCAAAGGTCACAGCAAATAATTGCTCTGGAAAGCACACCGGATTTCTCACCGTCATGCAGCACCTCGGAATCAGTCTTGAAAATTATTTAGATCCAAAACATCCACTACACACAAATTATGTCACTCCTATTCTGGGCGAAATGTGTCAGATAGATCTTTCAAAACAAGAACCAGGCGTTGATGGATGTGGCGTGCCAGTTTGGGCTGTTCCTTTAAGCGGCCTAGCGACAGGATGGGCAGGAATGATTGAAAGACCTTCAGCAGCACCACTATTTCAGGCAATGACCAATCAGCCTTTTTATGTTGCCGGAACAGGGCGTGCTTGTACTGAAATGATTCTGTCTACCAGAGGTGAAGCCATAGTGAAGACAGGAGCAGAAGGAGTCTTTTGTGCAGTTGTTCCTGACCAAAAAATAGGAATAGCTTTGAAGGCTCGTGACGGTGCATCTCGAGCAGCAGCAACAGCCTTAACTTGGCTCTTAGCAGAGTTCGGAGTAACCGAACGAAAAGAACCTCAACTCCTTACAAATCATGCGGGTCAAGAAATAGGAGAAATTCACGTATCTGTTTAGATAAAGATTAAAACTATTTACAAACGGGAAACAGTCCCGAAACGAAACGAATGTAATTTCTGACATAACATGTCAAAGAAGCAAGTGCATCAATACTTGTGATAATAAATTAAGCAAAGTTCTTGAATAAGGAGACACCTTGAAATTAGTTACAGCAGTCATAAAACCTTTTAAACTTGATGATGTGAAAGACGCATTATCTGCACTGGATGTTCAAGGCATGACAGTAAGTGAAGTGCAAGGATTCGGACGTCAAGGCGGTCATAGTGAAACTTATAGAGGCACTGAGTACAAAGTTTTATTTACCCCAAAAACAAGAATTGAAGTAGTTGTTGATGATGACCAAGCTGACTCGGTAGTTGAGTCAATCGTTGATGCGGCACGAACAGAAAAAATTGGTGACGGCAAAGTATGGGTCACAGACGTAGATAATCTGATACGTATTCGAACAGGAGAGCGTGGACCAGACGCTATCTGATAAAGAAATTAGGAGAACTAGTGGCTAATTACACCGTATTTCACAACCCAAATTGACATGCTTCAAAAAATGCTTTAGCGGTCGCTGAAGAACTAGGAAAAGAAGTAGAAGTTATTCTCTATATGAAGGAACCTCCAACCGCTGAAACATTGCACCGTATCGCAGATGGTTTTGAAGGCCCAGTAGAGGACTTAGTACGAAAAGACTCACAGTTCAAAAAACTAGAGTTGAATGAACAAGATTATGTTGATGACCCGTCGGCAGTAGTTGAGTTACTTTCTCAGAAAAAGGTTTTAATTCAAAGACCAATTTTGGTTTACGGTGATTTATCAAAAAATAAAAAAATCACAGCTTGCGTAGGCCGGCCAAAAGAAAAAATTTATGAATTCTTTGGACAAGATGACTAATGAAACCCACCGCAGATCTTTGCGATGAATACGGTGAGGCGATAAAAGTCATTACGGGGCCGTTTATTAGTTACGGCAAAACCACAGCGTGTTGCGGCGAAGTTGTCACTCTTGATGTTGAAGATGACAATTCGCTTGTTCGAACAACTTTAGAAGAAAAAGGTCAAGGCCGAGTCCTAGTCATCGCAGGAAAAGGGTCAACACGTTGTGCTCTAGTTGGGGGAAACCTTGGCGCTCTAGCTTCAGAAAATGGATGGGCGGGAATCGTGGTTGATGGTTGTGTTCGAGATACTAATGAATTATCAACCAATCCGATGGGGATTTATGCACGCGGTACTTGTCCAAGACGCAGCCATAAGCAGGGAAGAGGCAACCGAGACATTTCAGTAGAAATCTCAAACGTAACCATTTCTCCAGGAATGCATTTATGGGCAGACGTAGATGGAGTGGTCGTAGCAGATCAAAGTATTGCTTTATGAAAACTCTTTGGCATTTAGTCAAAAGATTCACCGGTTCACTTCAGCAAAAATCTATAAGTGAACGAGATCACCTATGGGTACAACAAATCTTGTCTTATCAAGAGATGGTTTTATGGGAATCAATGCCTCAGAATGACCAGCATCATTCAATAGAAGTAGCGCGACGAGTAGACAAATCCTTAGAAAAATCAGAACAAACAATTCTTACAGCCGCTTTACTACATGACATAGGGAAAGTAACTAGTAAAACTGGAGTAGGGATGCGTGTCTTAGCTACTTTGATCGGAGTGGTCACCTCTGAAATTCAACATAAGAGTTGGTCTCAAAGACCAGGACGTATAGGAGAAATAGGTCGATATTTGTGTCACGCCATTGATGGGGCATCACTTTTACAAAAAGCAGGAAGCGATTCTCTTGTAGTGACCTGGGCTAGTGAACACCATCTCCCACAACATCAATGGACAATCAATCTAGAAATAGGGAAAATTCTTAAATCAGCAGATGATGATTGATCTCTACCGGAGAATCAAACCAAGATTATTTTTCGCTCTATCAAGAGTCGCTCTAGCTACTTCACGGGCCTTATCGGCACCTTGTGTCAGTAGACGGGTAGTTTCAGCAGGATCGTTTGCTAATTCGTAGTAACGACTCTGTACAGGTCGAAGCAACTCAATTACAGACTCAGCAGTAGCGCCTTTGAGCTCACCGTAGTTACTTAATCCAGCACCTACATGTTGAGGGTCTTGTCCAGTCGCAGCGCCAAGTATCGAAAGAAGATTAGATACCCCAGGTTTATTAACAGGATCAAAAATGACTTCTCCATCGCTGTCAGTGACAGATCGTTTGATCTTCTTTTCAATCGTTTTTTCATCATCTAACAAAGAAATTGATCCTTGTGGGCTGTCTTCAGACTTCGACATTTTGCTGGTTGGATCTTGAAGATCCATAACACGAGCTCCAGCAGGAGGAATAACAGCTTCCGGAACAACAAAAGTTTCTCCATACCGGTTATTAAAACGCTCTGTTAGGTCACGGGTTAATTCGACATGTTGGCGCTGGTCTTCTCCAACTGGTACTTGATCGGTGTCATAGAGAATGATGTCACTTGCCTGCAAAGCCGGATAAGTAAACAAGCCGCCAGAAACAAAGTCGGCTTTATCAGACTTGTCTTTGAACTGTGTCATTCGTCTTAACTCTCCAAAAGAGGCCGTGCATTCCATGAGCCAAGCACATTCCGTGTGTTCAGAAACATGGCTTTGAATAAAAAGTGTGCTTCTGTCAGGATCAATACCAACAGCTATAAGCATTTGTGCCAAAGAGAGAGTTGAAGTTCTTAATTCCTCAGGGTTTTGAGGCAGAGTCAAAGCATGTAAGTCGACTACACAATAAACACTTTCATTTTCGTCTTGTAAAGAAGCCCAATTGCGTAAAGCGCCCAAAAGATTTCCAAGGTGAACTGAGCCAGAAGGTTTTATGCCAGAAAAAATACGTGCCATCAACGCTCACACTAATAGGTCAAACACCGAAATGGAGTGACAATTAAAAGACAAGGCCTCCTATTCACCCCTTTGGAGCGCTCACCCTCTACGGTCATTCCTATGAGTGTCACAGTTAACACACCAGTATTTGATGGACCATTCGATTTACTACTCCATCTAATACTCAAAGAAGAAGTTGAACTCTATGAGGTATCACTTTCGTCAGTGGTCGACGTCTATATAACTGAGTTAGAAAGACTAGAAAATCTTGATCTTGAATTAGCTACAGAGTTTCTCCTGATCGCCGCCATTCTTGTAGAACTAAAAACTCGAAGAATGCTACCCGGCAAAGAACGCGATGACTTAGAAGATGAATTTGGGCTTTGGGAAGAGCGAGATCTTCTACTAGCCCGACTTCTTGAGTGTAAAACCTTCAAAGATGCCGCAGTTATTCTTCGCCGTCTTTCAATAGATGCATCTCAGTCATGGCCACGACGAACAGGACTTGAAGAACGTTTCTTAGGTTTAGCTCCAGATCTATTAGCAGGAGTCACATTAGAAGATATCCGAAATTCATATATCTCGGCAATGACCCCGCGACCTACAAATCATATAGATACCTTTCACATAGCCCCAATCAGGTTAAGTGTCGCAGATGCAGTTAAGGAACTTGTCGACGAAATACCAACTTCTGGGACTATCTCATTTCGACAAATCACAACAGGATTAGTGGACCGTATTGAAGTAATAGTTCGTTTTCTTGCGGTTCTTGAACTTTTCAAGCAAGGAGTAATAGAGATTGATCAAATTGCTAGTTTCGGAAGTATTGAAATGCGCTGGGCCGACGATGCTGGACCGGCAAATGTAGATCTAATTGATATTTATGACGGTTAAGAAATGAATGAATCAGAAGAACTAAGTGTTAAACAAGCAATTGAATCCATTCTTATGGTGGCGACTGATCCTGTACCCCCAAACCTATTAGCTCAACTTCTAGAGAAGCCAACATCTGACATCGAGGCAGTATGCGAATCGTTGTCATGGGAGTATGAACAAGAGAACCGAGGCTTCATCTTGGTTCGAGTCGCTGGCGGCTATAGATACCAAAGTCATCCTGAGCAAGCGCCATGGGTGGAAAGGTTTGTAATAGAAGGACAAAGCACCCGCTTAACAGCAGCAGCATTAGAAACTCTTGCCATTGTCGCCTATAAACAACCCATCTCACGGGCTCAAGTTTCTTCAATTCGCGGAGTCGACGTTGATGGGGTTATCCGCACTCTGCAGCAGCGAGGATACATTGACGAACTTTCACGTGACACAGGACCCGGAAATGCTGTTCTTTTTGGCACAACGCAAAGTTTCTTAGAACGTATGGGTCTCAATTCATTAGATGACTTGCCGTCACTGGGCGGCTTTGTCCCAGGAGCAGAAGTCGTAGAGGCACTAGAACGCGGACTGCGTTACGACACAGATTTAGAAGAGGAAGCAGAGGAGAAATCTTCAACTTCAGAATCTGAGTAATGTGAGTACAGAGAAACCAGAAGGCGAACGATTACAAAAGGTATTGTCACGCGTCGGCTTCGGCAGTAGAAGAGTTTGCGAAGCATTAATCCTCGAAGGCAAAGTAAAAGTAAATGGGCAAGAAGCTCAACTTGGCTGCAGAGTAGAAATAGAAACAGACCTCGTCACTGTAGATGGAGCTCCTATAGGAGTACGCCCAGATTTTGTTTATTACTTGCTCAATAAACCTGCTGGAGTGGTTACCACAGCAGATGATCCGCAAGGCCGTCCCACTGTAGTGGAAATAGTTCCTTCAGATCCTCGAGTTTTCCCGGTCGGACGACTTGATTCAGACACCGAAGGTTTGTTGATTCTCACGAACAACGGAGAACTAACTCATCGCCTTACCCACCCATCATTTGGTGTAGAGAAAGAATACGTAGCTGTGGTGGAAGGAAACCCTTCACGTTCTTCTTTACGTCTATTAAGAGAAGGCGTAGATCTCGAAGATGGAAAAACTTCACCAGCCAAAGTTGCCTTAATTGAAGAAGGAACGATACGACTCACTATTCATGAGGGAAGGAATCGTCAAGTTAGAAGAATGTGTTCAACTGTGGGGCATCAAGTCAAACGGCTGATACGGACTCGCATAGGTCCGTTGTCTGATCGGTCGTTATCTCCGGGGGAATGGAGGGAACTAACTATGACAGAAATCCGGTCTTTAGAAAGAGCAGTAGCAGATTCCGATTAATTCAGCGGAGAGTCAAGCGAGGCTCCTGTAACATCTGAGGTGATGATTATTTCTCTATACGCGACTAAGTTGCAAAAATACGTATGAGTCGCCGCGCAACAGTAGTGGGTGTCGGACTTATCGGCGGATCAATAGGTTTAGCTTTACGCGAACGAGGTTGGCATATAAGTGGCGTTGACACCGATAATGACTGCCTAAATCGTGCACTGGAATTAGGGACAATAGACAGCATTGGCTGGGATGCAGAAGCAGAAATCATTTTCGTCGCCACCCCAGTGAGCACAGTTGCCTCATTAGTAAAAGAAGCTCTCGTAAGCTCACCTTCCGCTGTAGTCACAGATGCTGGAAGTGTCAAAAACCCCATAGTGCAAGAAATTAGAGATCAAAGATTCATTGGAGGTCACCCAATGGCTGGATCCGAACAAGAAGGAGTTGACGGGGCCTCGGCCACCATGTTTGCCAATGCCAACTGGGTATTAACACCAACAGAGTTAACAGGAGACAAAGAATTTGCGATAGTCCGTGAAGTTGTCACATCTCTCGGCGCAGAAGTAGTCACTCTTTCACCTGAGCGTCATGACGCTTTAGTCGCCACTGTTTCTCATGTTCCACATTTAACAGCCGCAACCCTAATGGGTCTCGCCTCCACTCAATCTGAAGAACATTACGCCGTACTTCGACTAGCAGCAGGCGGATTCCGTGATATGACACGTATAGCCGCAGGAAGCCCAGGGATCTGGCCAGATATTTGTAAAGAAAATAGTGGAGCGATCACAGAAGTTCTCGATGACCTCATAGAAGATCTATCGCGTGTCCGAAACGAAATAGCTCAAGAGGATAAAACCGCATTATTGAAAAGACTAGAAAAAGCACGCCAAGCCAGAATTAGTTTGCCAACAGGAGCACCGCGATCTTCGGAACTGATAGAGGTTCGAGTCCCTATCCCAGACCGCAAGGGAGAACTTGCAGCTATTTTCGCACTAGCAACAGATCTGGATGTAAACATTTACGACCTTGAAATGGCTCACTCATCTGAAGGAGATAAAGGCGTAGCAGTGCTCATAGTTGAAACATCTCTAAGCGAACGCCTCCAAGGTGGGTTAATGGCAAATGGCTATCGACCAACATCTCAGCCTTTAGCATGACCATCCAAAGAATAAACTCAATAAGTTCTTTGACGGGACGAATAAATGTTCCAGGAGATAAATCTATTTCTCATCGCACTCTCATGCTGGCAGCTCTCGCAAACGGAAAATCTGAAATTTCAGGTTTGAATAGTGGACAGGATGTTCGACAAACACAACTCATCATCTCGGCTCTCGGAGCAAAAGTAGAGAACGACAAAGGCACCTGTTTGGTAGAAGGCGGGAAACTTAAAACACCTAATCAGGTGCTGAATGTAGGGAACTCCGGTACCGGCATCCGTTTATTAACTGGCTTACTCTCAGGGATTCCCTTACGTGCCGCCATAGATGGAGATTCTTCAATTCAAAGTAGACCTATGGATCGGGTCATTTTTCCGTTGAGAAAAATGGGAGCGGATATAAGAAGCAGAGAAGATAGAGGCTATGCGCCCCTTGAAATAATAGGAAAAGAACTACTCGGAATTGAATACGAAATGCCCATGCCAAGTGCTCAAGTTAAAAGCGCCATACTTTTTGCTGGACTTTCTGCTCAAACTCCAACCACAGTTATTGAGACGCAGCCCACACGAACTCATACAGAAGAATTGATGGCAATGTATGGAGTTGATTTGAAAACAAATCAAAATAAGATCACGGTCGCTCCTGGTAGACCAGAACCGTTCAAACATAAGGTAGAGGGAGATCCTTCTCAAGCAGCTTTCTGGGCAGTAGCAGGAACCATTGTCCAAAATTCTCATATCGAGATAGAAAACCTATATCTGGGCCCCACGAGGACAGGCTTTATCTCTGTACTTCAACGCATGGGGGCCGATCTTCAAATTAACCAAGAAACAGGAGAGCTAGTTGTCCGCTCTTCACAGTTGCAAGCAACACACGTGGAGGCTCATGAGATTCCTAGCATGATTGATGAGATACCTATTCTCGCAGTAGCTGCAGCCTGTGCGGAAGGAACCACAGTGTTTGAAGGCCTTAGAGAGTTACGGGTAAAGGAAACAGATCGACTAGAAACCATTCAGTTCGAATTGACTCAACTAGGGGTAGCGATAGAAGCATACGAAGATTCGTTGATCGTTCATGGAGGACCAATCGCTGGAGGCGATGTCAGCTCACATGGTGACCATCGAATAGGGATGGCATGTGCTGTAGCGGCTTTGGTTTCAGAATCGTCAACGCATATAGGCTGGTGGGAAGCTGTTTCAACGAGTTACCCGGACTTTATGAATGATCTAAAGTGTTTAAGTGGAGAAGGTGTCTAGGTGAGAGTAATAGCTATAGATGGTCCCGCTGGGTCAGGAAAATCAACTATGGCAAAAGCTTTAGCGGCACGTTTGAATCTCGACTACTTGGATACAGGTGCTATGTATCGAGCGGTAGCCTTTGCTGCTATTCAAAAACAAATAAGGCCTAGCGAGATCGAAGAAATAACTGAAATAGCTAAATCTTTAGACTTGGAACTCACGGAAGAATCTTGTGTAGTTAACGGAGTGGATGCCACAACCGAAATCCGTGGACCCGAGGTCACTTCGTTAGTCAGTCAAGTGGCGACAATGCCAGAAGTAAGGATTGAGATGGTTAAGCGCCAAAGAGCATGGGCAGAAACCCGAAATGGGGGAGTGATGGAAGGACGGGACATAGGTTCCGTAGTTTTCCCAGATGCAATGCTCAAAATATACCTCACTGCTTCTGAAGAAGTTCGGGCAGCGAGAAGAGCCGCAGAAGTAAAAGAAGGAGATGTCGCAACAGTCGCTGCAGATATAGAAAGAAGAGACGCCGTTGACACTCAACGCGCTGCGAGCCCATTAGTTGAAGCCGAAGACGCAATAGTGGTGGACACTTCAGAAATGACTATAGAACAAGCAGTAGAATATGTAGTTGGATTGATGCCATGAGTTCATTCGGGCAAAAAATGAGTTTGATTGAACGGATTACTTACCGGTTCGCGTGGTCAGTTTTATGGATGCTGTCAAAAGTTCTTTTCAGATTTCGAGTTGTAGATAAACACAATTTTCCAATCGAAGGTTCGTACATCCTTTCCCCTGTACATCGCTCTTATTTAGACACCCCAGTTGGTGGAATGGTTACTGCTCGACGTCAAAGATTCATGGGTAAAGAATCATTATGGAAAAATAGTATTTCCGGAAGACTTTTAACTCTGGTAGGGGCATTTCCAGTAGAAAGAGGAACTGCAGATAGGACAGCTCTTCGCGCCTGTCAAGAAATATTGGAACGCGGAGTACCTTTAGTGATGTTTCCAGAAGGAACGAGAAGGCACGGACCGATTGTAAAAAAAGAAGAGATGCATGCAGGACCAGCGTTCGTGTCTTTACGAACTGGCGCACCTATTGTTCCAATGGGTATAGCTGGAACTGACTATGCGTGGCCTCCCGGCACATCAAAAATTAAGCCCCATAAAGTGATCTTGGTTGTTGGAGAACCCATATATCCGAAAGTTTTTGAAGGACGTGTACCAAGGCGGGCAGTAGATGAGTTAACAGAGGAATTACGTCAAAAACTACAAATAGTTTTCGACCAAGCACAAGAGTTACTTGGCAAGCCCGCCCTTCCAGAGCCAGCCACTCTTGGAAAAGAAGACTAGTTGGTATCTAAACTTTGCAGGGCTTTCGCTGCGTCAATAGAACGATCATTTAGGTGACCAGTAGGATTAGGCCCCGTAAAACCGAATCCAACAAAAAAACGAATAGCGGAAAGCAATTCACGTAAGTTGCGGGGAGGAGGAAAATATTCGTCCTCCTCGGTGTGTTGAATTATCGAAACCCCTTTAGAAGGATTCAGAGTTTTCAAAACAGCTTCTACCGTTTCTTCAGGAGCAGAAGCCCCAGCGGTTACCCCCACAGTTCCAGACAGACCTTCAGGGAGTTCGTCAGCTCTATTAACCCAGATCACGTCAGGTCCGTTGGCTTGTTCGGCTAGTTTTACTAAAGCTCTAGTGTTTGAACTATTAGTTGAACCAATCACGATAACTGAGTCGCAACGATCAACTAAAGCAAGAAGAGCAGACTGCCGGTTGGTCGTGGCAAAACATAAATCACTCCGTCCTGGTGACCAGAGTTCTGACCAGCGTTCTTGAGCCGCATCAGTTACCCCTTCCCAATCTCGATGACTGAGTGTGGTTTGCGCTAGCAAAGCAACCTTCTCTCCTAGGTTAGGTAGTTCAAAAACCTCTTCTGGGCTTTCCACTCGATGCATGGCTTCAGGCGCTACGGCTATTGTTCCAACAGCTTCTTCATGGCCGGCATGTCCGACATACACGATTTGATAACCCTGTTTAGTTCTAGTTTTAACTTCGTGATGGACTTTAGTGACCAGGGGACAAACGGCATCGACTGTATAACCTCCAATTTTTTCTGCTTGTTGAGTTACTTCTGGAGCTGACCCGTGAGCTGAGAGCATTATTGGTGCTCCCTCAGGGACTTCATCTATAGAGTCAACAAAAATTACGCCTTGAGCCTCAAAACGCTCAACAACGATTTTGTTGTGAACGATTTCGTGATAGCAATAGACCGGCTCGTCAAAGGATCTCACCATCCAAGTAAGTGCTTTAATAGCCATTTCAACTCCAGCGCAGAAACCCCGAGGTTCTGCAAGAAGTACGTGATCAACTGTCATAGTAATAAAACTCTACCGGTGCTAGGCCCCATCGTCGGTAGCCTAGAGAAGTATGTCTACGCCAATAGTGATAGCAGTAACTGAAGACTCTCCTGCAGATCATGCAGGAGTGCTAACTGGCGACCTCATTTTTCAGATAAATAATGAAACCCCTAGAGATGTAATTCAATACCAACTTTTAGTGGACGAACCAGAAGTGGTTATGGATATAGAGCGAAAAGGTGAACGTCACGTGTTCACTATTACAAAAACAACTGGCGCTCCATTAGGAATTGAGGTTGATAGTCCACTTTTTGATCAAGTCAGAACCTGTGATAACCATTGTGAATTTTGTTTTATATATCAATTGCCTCGCGGGATGAGACGCAGTCTCTCTATCAAAGACGACGATTATCGACTTTCTTTTCTTTACGGAAACTTCACGTCTCTGACTCGATTTACAGAAGCAGATTTTGAAAGAGTGATCACAGAAGGCCTCAGCCCTCTGTATGTAAGTATTCATGCCATAAATCAAAATAAACGTGTAGAAATGTTAAGAAATCGACGTGGTGGAACAAGCTTGCGTTGGTTACGACTTCTCTTAGACCATGGAATAGAAGTCCATGGTCAGATAGTTGTATGTCCTGGAATAAATGATGGTTTATGGTTAGAAGACACCATTGCAGGAATCGCTGATCAATTTCCAGAAATTAAAAGCTTGGCTGTTGTCCCGTTAGGTGTAAGCGCTCATACTTCAGAACCAAGAATGCGACCTCATACTATTAAAGAAGCTGAACAGGTTATAGATATTGTTGAAGAGTGGCAGGAATTATTTTTTGAGATATCTGACAGCAGGGTCGTGTATGCGGCAGATGAATATTACCTGTTAGTTAGCCGTCCATTTCCAGAAGCACAAACTTATGGGAGCTTCCCAATGTATGAAGATGGGATAGGTATGGCTCGTGCTTTTGAACATGATTTTCTCGGTGGAGAAAATCAAGTATCTCACCATCGTCCTGGTTTTTTTTCCTCAGTAGATGGTGCGCCAGCACAGGGGTATCGTGCTCCACGTACTGGCGAAGTTCCAGTGAAACTAATTGAGAAGAAAAATCAACCAATCACCGTATTAACAGGTTCATTCGGTGCTTCAGTGATTAAACCACTGCTGAAAAAAATCGAAAGAGAAGATGTTGAAGTGCTGCCAGTAGAAAATAATTTTTTCGGAGGAAACATAGGAGTCACAGGGTTATTGGTAGGGGAAGATCTTAAGAGAGTGTTGGAGGAACAACCTAAAGGTCGTCGGTACCTGTTACCGGACGTGTGCCTTAGCGGAGGCCGGTTTTTGGATGATCTCACCCCTGCAGACTTACCACGTTCAATTGAAATCATTCCAACGGATGGCCACTCCTTACGGCAAGCGATAGAAGTAGGAATCTGATTATGAGTCCAGTAGTAGCAATAGTGGGGAGACCTAATGTTGGTAAGTCAACTCTGATGAATCGCATCATCGGAAGACGCGAAGCCATAGTTGAAGAACGCCCAGGTGTAACTCGCGACCGTAAAGAAGTGGAAGCTTTTTGGTTAGATCGAACGTTTACTCTAATTGACACTGGAGGGTGGCTCACCGGAGGGGACTCTCTCGACGAAAAAGTTAGTCGTCAAAGCGAACAAGCCATGTTCAATGCTGATGTAGTTCTCTTTGTTGTAGATTCCACAGTTGGAATAACAGAAGAAGACGCTCAAGTGGCCACTTTGCTACGTAAGAGAGTTGAATCAGTGATTGTTGTTGCTAACAAAGTGGATGACCGAAGCCACGAGGCAGCAGCATGGGAACTCATGTCGCTTGGCTTAGGCGAACCTTCAGCAATAAGTGCTCTACATGGACGCGGAACAGGCGACATGTTAGATCGAGTGGTAGAACTTCTCCCAGAACCCGAAGAGATAGTTGTAGAGGAAGCAGCCGAAAAAATTGTTTCTGTTTCATTAGTGGGGAGACCTAACGTCGGAAAATCAACATTGTTTAATCGCCTCATTGGCGAAGAACGAGCAGTAGTGCATGACCGTCCTGGCACCACTCGAGACGCAGTAGACACAATGGTTGAAACCCGTTATGGACCTGTCCGCTTTATAGATACTGCAGGGATGCGGCGAAAAGCACGTATAGATGAAGACACTGAATACTATTCCCTCGTTCGAGCACTCAAAGCTGTCGATGCAGCAGATGTGGCGCTTCTTGTCATTGATTCAGTAATAGGAGTTACTCATCAAGATCAACGGCTCGCTGAACGAGTAGATGCAGCCGGTTGTCCCATTGTAGTTCTCTTAAATAAATGGGATTTATGTGATGGCGAACAAAGAGAAGACGTGTCACAACAAGTAGGAGAAAAACTTCATTTTGTTGGAGAAGCTCCGGTGATAAAAATTAGTGCTCTGACCGGAAAGAATGTCAACCGACTATGGCCAGCACTTTCAGAAACTATCGAGGACTACCGGACCCGAATACCTACAAGGCGAGTAAACGATGCAGTTCGGGCAGCACAACAGGCACATCCCGCGCCTGGCGGAGCTCGAGTCCTTTATGCCACTCAAGGGGCTACAGATCCACCAACTTTTACTCTTTTTACGAATCGAGAGCTACCAAGAACTTGGATCAGATTTTTAGAAAGACGACTACGTGAAGATCTAGAACTCGGTTCCACTCCAATAAAGTTAAGGGTCCGTCGACGCTCCGAGTGACTTTTATGGTCACCTAATGTGAGAAAAGAGTGAAAAGTCTTTATTTGGGTCAGCACCCTTTAAGTCAGATACGCTGGTTGGCTATGGACACCCCGGTACTCACCGTTGTCGGTGCAATTTGTCTGGCTGCCGCACTTAGTTGGGTGCGTTCAGCTCGTTATCGATATCGACTTGTGCATCGGATAGATCCTGAAGAAGCTCCCGATGCTTATACGTTGGCATGGTCACAGTTTCGTAAGGATGCTCATGCAGTTTTCTTATACGGTTTCTTAGCTTTAGGTTTCTTTATTAATTCAACAACTACCGCGCCTTGGGTTTTTATTCTTGTTGTTCTACCGGCTTTTATCTCAAGTGCTTGGGCTCGTAACGCGGTCCGGGAGGCACGACTTGCACGCCAAAGAATCGATATAGAACGTCGCGCCCACGAAGCTTTAGCTCAAGAAGATTTAGCTCCAAAAGCTTGGGCAGGAAGATTAGCTTCAGACGAGTTACCTGATTTTTCAGGATTTGAAATCGGCAGGGTTTATCAGGCGGGTTCTGGGTTGATGGGAGGAGACTTTCTTGACGTTTTTTTAGCAAGCCCCACTCGGTTAGTGGCGGCTATCGGTGATGTTTCTGGGCATGGAATTGAATCTTCTGTAACCGCGTTTCAGGGCAAGTATTTACTGCGAACCTTTTTGAGACAATATCGAGATCCAGCTCAAGCACTTGAAGAACTAAACCGTCAAATGTCCGCTGTTGAGAGATCAGAAGAATTCATATCTTTAGTGGTTCTAATTTTTGATACTGAAGCAGCAACATTGCGTTATGCCTCCGCAGGTCATCCTGCCACTTTCCTTTGGCATCAACGCGAAGTGCGTTCTTTACGTGCAACTGGGCCTCTTTTGATGCTTGACCCTAATGGAACATATTTCAGTCGAGAAATACCCTTGGAACATGACGACATGGTGCTGATGTATACCGACGGTTTAACAGAAGCACGTAACGGTGACGAACTCTTTGGTGAAGAAAGGATCGAAAACGCTATTCGACGTGATCCAGGAATAACTCCAAATGATTTATGTCAGCGTTTATTAGAAGCCGCTAATGACTTCAGCCCAGCTGCAGTGGAAGACGACATTGCCATTCTTTCCATTCGTAAAGTTTAAATTCGTAGCGGAGGAAGAATAGTCCATGCCGTGGTGCGAACCTTGTGAGAAATATCTCAGCCCAAATGCAGTATCGGTGATCGGGACTTGCCCAAAGTGTGGGGAAAGAGTAGAGGATAGTGATGGGAAGCCAGTCCAATCACAAAAAATACCATGGCATTTTTGGGTTTTTGTTGGAGCGGCAGTGATTTACCTTGGATGGCGGTTAGTTGAAGGACTTGGACTCCTATTCACTTAAGTTAGGCATCAATGGTTTCTGTGATTCCAGCCATCAAGAGTCCGACTTTGTTTCTTTCTGCATCTTCCCCAGACACTATGGCAATCACTTTTCCTTCGTACATAACCGCTACTCGGTCAGACAATCCAAGAACTTCATCGAGATCTTCAGAAATGAGAAGAGTTGCTGTGCCTAATTCTCTTTGTTCTATAAGTCGGTTATGGATGTATTCTGCAGCGCCAATGTCAACCCCACGAGTTGGTTGACAGGCGAGAAGAACTGTTGGAGAGGCAGATAGTTCTCTTGCCAAGATTACTTTCTGGATGTTTCCTCCAGAAAGACTAGAGGTTGGTGTGTTTATGCTTGGAGTCTTGACATTGAATTCATTGACTAGTTGTGAGTTATGTTCTTCAATTTTGTCAAAGGCAAAAAGACCGCGATTTACAAAATTATTGGTTTCATGATCTACAAGAATAAGATTTTCACCCACCGTGAATTCAGGGATGGCACCATCTGGAATTCTTTCTTCGGGAATGAATCCAAGCCCTTGATCTCGTCTTGAACGCGTGCTGGCTGCGCTGACATTTGATCCATTTAGTTCTATGAAACCATCAGACTCAACAGGTCTTAACCCGGCGATAGCTTCTGCTATTTCTCTTTGGCCGTTACCTGAAACTCCTGCGATGCCAAGAATTTCTCCGGCTCGTACTTCAAAAGAAACGTTCTTGACAGCAACGGTGCCACCGTCATTTTTTACTGACACATTATGTAAAGAAAGTCGGTTTTCTTTCACTTCATTTGGTGGGAGATTGGGAGTTAATCGAACAGCTCGACCCACCATCATTTGAGCTAGTTCTTGACGATCTGTTTGATCTGGGGTGGTAGCGCCGACTACTTGTCCATTTCTCAAAACGGTGATTCGGTCGCTGAGAGACATCACTTCGCGGAGTTTGTGAGAAATGAAAATAAGACCGCGTCCGTTGTCAGCCATTCTTCTAAGGATGACGAATAGGTCTTCTACTTCTTTAGGGGTGAGTACAGCTGTTGGTTCATCTAATACTAAAAGTTCCGCGTCTCGGTAAAGGGCTTTTATTATTTCTACTCTTTGGCGTTCTCCTACTGAGAGATGTTCCACCGTCACTGAAGGGTTAACGGCTAAACCATGTTCTTCAGAGATCTCAGATATTCGTTTCGAAACTTTGTCAAGATCAGTTAACGGGCGACGAGTTGAAGGCATTCCAAGAGCAACATTTTCGGCAACAGTAAGAGTAGGTACCAGCATGAAATGCTGGTGAATCATGCCTATTCGTGAAGAAATAGCATCAGAGGGAGAATTGATTTTCATCGGTTCTCCACGCAAGAAAAGTTCACCTTTGTCTGCCTGATATAAACCGAAGAGAATCTTCACCAAAGTGCTTTTCCCGGCACCATTCTCACCAAGGAGAGTATGAACTTCTCCGTAACGAACATCAAAATCAACATCGCTATTAGCGACCACGCCAGGGAAATACTTAGTGATCCCTCGCATTTCTAAAAGATTGTTTGATTTATTGTTCATAGGTTTATCTTTTATTTTCTGAACCTTTAACGGGAGAGTGGGAATGCACCCACTCTCCCGGAAAGGTCTAGAACGCTTTAATGAGCGTTTTTAGGCTCCGGTATCTATAGAGCCGTCAATAATTCCAGCGATAGCATCTTCTGCTGCCGCTTTTATGTCATCAGAAAGATCGAAGCCATCGTTGAACTCAATTACCAATCCGCCATTTGCCAGATTGATTTCAAAGGCTTGTCCACCTTTGGTTCCGTTATCACGAAGGTCAAGCATTTCTTCTAACACAACTTCCCAGTGGTAAACCTGTGAAGCCACAACAAGGTCTGCGTCTAGAGACGTTTGATTTGATTGTGTTCCAAACCATGGCACTCCAGCATCGCTAGCTACTCCAACTGCACCAACAACCATTTGAGCTGTTCCAGTAAGAACGTCTGCGTTGTTGGCGAGATGAGCTTCAGCAGCTTCAGCTGCAAGGGCTACGTCACCGAATGATCCGGTATAAGTGACATTCACTGTTGCTCCACCGGCTTCGGCAGCGGTGATGAATCCGTTGATGTAGGGAACTGCGTCTCCTGCTTCAACTGGTCCAACCACACCGATAATTCCGGTTGTTGAAATTGCTGCAGCGACAACACCGTTTACATAACCACCTTCATCTGAAGCTGGAGAGTAGGCAAAGACATTGTCTAACCCTTGTGTGTCGGTAGCAGTTCCCCAAATAAAGGTTGTGTCGGGGAAGTCAGGTGCGATCTCTGCTAGAGAAGCACCAAATTGTGTGCCGTGAGCAACAACTATGTCAATGCCATCTTCGGCATAACCGCGAATAGCGGCAGCAGCATCCTCAACGATGAAAGTTCCATCAGTTATTTGGACAGTGATATCTCTGTCCAATGCATTGACTGAATCAACCATGCTTTGACTGAAAGCCAAATCATCTGAGGCGCTTGGGGCCACAATTGCCATAGTTAAAGCCCCACCACCACTACTGCTTGAGTCATCAGACCCACAAGCAGTAGCGCCGAGAGCTAGAACTCCTAGCACTGCTATGAGGCTTGAAATTAGCCTCAGTTTCTTTTTCATTTTGTTTTCCTTTCCGGGATTCCCCCGTTTCGTAGAATGTTAATGTCGGCTGAATGGTTTGGTTAAGGCGGCAGGGGCGTTAACTCGTCGTGCTAATAAAATAAGAGCTCCGATGGTGACAATGGCTGGCGCCATACCAGCGAGATCAGAGATGCTGACCGGGATGATGCCAAGTGATTTCCATTGAAGGACTGTGGCGTTCACTAAGCCATAAAGTAAGGCTCCTCCCATGACACCGAGAGGGCGCCAAGCACCGAAGTAGACAAGAGCGACGGCTATGAATCCCATTCCCTGGGTAAGGTTTGGTTGGAAGATTCCTAATTGCAGTACGAGAGCGGCTCCTGCGAGGCCGGCAAGTGCGTTGCCGATCAGGATGGCAGCGAAACGGGTGCGTTCGACTGAAACTCCGAGGCTGTCCGCAGCTTGAGGGTTCTCTCCGACGGAACGAATATTTAAACCAAAAGTGGTTTTGTTGAGCAGAAGAAAGGTGAGGGGGACCAGAGCGAAAGCTAAATAGGTCAAAAGGCTTCTTTGGAAGAGAGGTTCACCGATATAGGGGATGTCAGCCAATCCCGGAATATCCACTCTTGGGAGGCGCTGCACCGGTTTCGGAGTCCCTACTTGTTGCCGGAACATGAGATCGCTGAAACCTAAACCAAAAATAAATATTCCAATTCCGCTGATGCCTTGTGTAGCTTCGAAGAACACGGTGATGACTCCATAGAGGACACCCATGATGATTCCGACAGCCAAAGCAACTATTACAGCGAGCCATAAATTTCCGGTTTCAAGAACTGTCCAATAGGAAAAGAAAGCACTTAAGAGCATTACACCATCAACGCCTAAGTTGAGAACTCCACTGCGTTGTCCGATAGTTTCTCCTAATGAGGCAAGCAGGTAAGGAGTAGCGAGCCTTATAGCTGATGCTGCAGTGGCTACAAGCACACTTGAGGTGAAAAAGTCATTCATGTCGACACCTCAGCAGCGGAATCTTCTATCTCTTCTTCATCCTCGGCCTTTTCTTGTTTGAACAAATTTGTGTTACCAAGAGTGGTTTGAAGCCAACCCCTCACTCGAGAACTACTGATAACAAAAATGACGATTATGCCGTTAAGAGCTACTGCTAGTGAAGAAGGCACTTGAAGCACTCGCTGTAGTTGTGTAGCACCGGTTAATAAGGCGCCGAAGAGGAAAGCCGAAGGAATAGTCCATAACGGGTGGAGTCCGCCAAAGAGAGCAGCGACAATACCGTTGAATCCAGCACTGCTAGTGAAACCAGCAGCAGAACCATCAGTAACCATTCTTTGTCCTTCGCTGCCGAAAACTAAGATGGCGCCTGCGATACCGGCTAAAGATCCAGAAATCGCTAACGCGAGAGTGATATTTCTTTTTACATTGATGCCAGCCGCTCTCGCAGCTTTAGGAGAATGACCCACGGCTCTTAGTCGAAAGCCAATTGGGGTTCTCCAGAGAATAATGTATGCGACTACTGCTGCTGCTACGGCAATAAGCACTCCGAGATGAAAGCGTGTTCCTTCAATGATGGTAGGGAGAGCAGCGTTGTCAGATAAGCGTTCGGTTTGAGGAATCCGCGTACCGGCTTGAAGTTCATATGGGTCAATGAGTGGTCCTCGTAGTAGATAGTTCATGAATTGAACCATCATTAAGTTCAGCATGATCGTGCTTAGTATTTCGTTTACGGAAGCGTAAGCCTTTAAAGCTCCAGGTATTGCACCCAAGATTCCTCCACCTATCGCTCCAGCAATGATCACAAGGGGCACAAGGAGGAAAGCGGGAAGGTTGGGGAGCCCTAAAGCAACAACTGTTGAAAGAAGAGCTCCTCCGATGATTTGACTTTCTCCACCAATGTTGACCACATTGGTTCGGAAAGCAATAGTTATTCCTGCACCGACGAGAATAAGGGGAGTGGCTTTTACTGCTGTTGCGGCCAAACGCTCGCCACTACCGAAAGCACCATCAAAGATTGCTTCTAAACCTTCAAAAGGGTTTGCTCCTAGGGCGATGAGCATGATCGCTCCAAAAGCGAAAGCCACTAAAGCAGCTAGGAAAGGAACAAGTCCGCCTAAAAGTTTATTTATCATGCCCTTCCTCCCGTAGGAACATTAGCCCTGTTTAAAAGAATATAAATAGTTGGGACGGAGAGATATGGGACGTGGTTGACCGGTAGGGTGATCGGTTCAAAGCGGGCTGTGGCGCAGCTTGGTTAGCGCGTCGGTCTGGGGGACCGAAGGTCGGAGGTTCAAATCCTCTCAGCCCGACCACTTCACCAGTTATCTAATTCTTCTTCATTCCAGCGATTATCTCTTTGACATTTAGAGCACCATCTATCTACCGGTTTCATTTCTGAACCACAGTATGAGCACATGTCTTTAGTTGAAGATTTTGGTGCAGATACTGAAGTTTTTTGCTTTGGAGGCTTACTCCTTCTCTTGAAAAACGACGTAAAAGAGCTATATATCTTGA
>Ga0066866_10000085_pt1 | contig 31975 bp, 23 predicted proteins | sample ETN01SmetaG_3_FD_66435 | JGI IMG/M metagenome (GOLD analysis project Ga0066866, IMG submission 66435) | Marine microbial and viral communities from oxygen minimum zone, Eastern Pacific Ocean - ETNP2014F12-01SV263 | ecosystem: Environmental > Aquatic > Marine > Oceanic ...
GCTGCAGATAAATAATTTCCATAATCAAGTTTTGATATTTTGTTACTCGCATACTCCATTGACCTACTAGTATCTAATAATATATAAGCACGTAAATTTGTCTCTTCTTCATATTGTTTTACAAAATATCTGTCAGTTTTCCCATATAGCTTCCAATCAACATGTCGTATTTCATCTCCTGGACCATAAGATCTATGTTCAGCAAACTCAACACTGAATCCATGAAAAGGACTTTTATGTTGACCAATAATATATCCTTCAACTACTAAACGAGCCCGTAAAGACATATTGCTTAATCGCGCCACCATTTCCGGTTCTAAATATTTTCGCTTATCAATATGATCCATTGACTTATTATTCTTCTAATAGCTTGATTAAGATATCATCCGTACTTAATCCTTCGGCTTCCGCATTAAAATTTGTAATTAAACGATGCCTCAGTACTGGTTTAGCCATTGCTTTAATATCATCTATTTCTGGAGCAGGTCTGCCATCTAATATTGCCTTTGCTTTAGCACCAAGAACCAAATACTGTGATGCTCTAGGGCCAGCTCCCCAATCAATCCATTCTTTAATTGTTGTTGATGACCTATCAGATTTTGGACGTGTTTTAGAAACTAAATCAACAGCAAAATCAACCACATTATCCGCAATTGGTACTCTTCGAACAAGGTCTTGATAGAGCACTAAGTCATTTCGACTTATTATTGTATTTAATATTTTATCATCTTCGCTAGTTGTTGATTTAACTATTGCCACTTCATCTGCATGTGATGGATAGTCAATCTTAATATTAAACATAAATCGATCTAATTGAGCTTCTGGAAGAGGGTATGTTCCTTCTTGTTCAATGGGGTTTTGAGTTGCTAATACAAAGAAAGGTTCTTCAAGTACATATGTTTGACCAGCTGTAGTGACCTTGTGTTCTTGCATTGCTTCTAATAAAGCAGATTGAGTTTTAGGTGGAGTTCTATTTATTTCATCAGCTAAAATTATATTTCCAAAAACAGGTCCTTTAAAAAACCTAAATTCTCTTTTACCAGAATTTTGATCTTCTTCAATGATTTCTGTACCTGTTATATCGCTAGGCATTAGGTCTGGAGTGAATTGAATACGACTAAAATTCAAATCTAACAACTCTGCGATTGATTTAATTAGCAATGTTTTAGCAAGACCAGGAACTCCTACTAATAGAGTATGTCCTTTACAAAGTAATGCTATCAAAATATGATCTATTACTTCTTGTTGACCCAGTACGCGTTTTGATATTTCAACATTGAACTGATCTCTTGTTTTTGTAAGTTGTTTTACTAGTTTTATATCTGACATTTTATCCATATGATTTCCATTTGTTATGTTGCTAAGATTCAGAAAGGGTCAAAATTAAATGGACACCTATCAGGAAACAATGTTATTGTCTTGTTAGAGTATACTTTTTAAAAGATATTATGTTATATGTCTGAAATAATAAAAAGACAAAATAGCCAGATTGTTGGTATGAATCTTGCCGAATTAGAAAATCTATCAGAAGAGTCTAATCAACCGCGATTTCGAGGAAGACAATTATTTAATTCAGCATATAAACAACAAATCAATTCATTTAATAATATAAAAACCCTACCAATTATATTTAGGGATATACTATTAGATAAATTTGTTTTGCACCCTTTATCATTAATTAAAAAAACTGGATCTAATTCTGAATTAACACAAAAATATTTATTTAGCCTATCTACTGGAGAAAAAATTGAATCTGTTCTTATGTATGAAAATAAACGTGTTACTCTATGCGTAAGCACTCAAGTTGGTTGTGCGGTTGATTGCAAGTTTTGCGCTACAGCTAAAATGGGTTTTATAAAAAATCTCACAGCTGGTGAAATTATTGATCAATATTTAATAATAAGTAATTCTATTGATAAACATATAACCAATATAGTTTTTATGGGTATGGGGGAGCCCTTTTTAAATTATCAACAAGTTGTAAATGCAGCGAAATTATTTAATCATAAGGATGGAATTAATTTAAGCTCAAGAAGAATCACTATATCAACTGTTGGTATAGTTCCAAAGATTAAGCGCTATAGTGAAGAAGGGCATAAATTCAAACTGGCAATTAGTTTAAATGGCTCTTATCAGAGTCAACGCCTTCAAATCATGCCAATTTCTAAAACTCATTCTATAAATGATTTAATTGAAATTGTATGGTATTATTATAAAAAAACAAAAAGATTAGTAACCTTTGAATATGTATTGTTATCAAATGTCAATGACTCAATTTCTGATGCTGATAGGATAATTGATTTAATAGGTGACTTACCTTGTAAGGTAAATGTAATCCCATATAATGAAATAGAAGGACCATTCAAAAGGCCTTCAGATAAAACAATTAATAAATTTGTAAAACAAATCAATAATTCAAAATTTAATGTAACAGTTAGATGGAGTAAGGGAACAGATATAAATAGTGGATGTGGCCAACTTGCTGTATTGGAATCTTGAAGAACATACCAAAATATCATATATCAAAAATGAAAGATTATATTCTTTCAAAATCGAAATTTAATGGAGATACGGCTATTATACTTGGTTCTGGGATGGGTGCATTTGGTGATACGCTAGATGATTTGATAAATATTTCATATAGTGATATTCCAAGTTATCCAGTTTCAACTGTAAAAGGGCATAGTGGGGAATTATCTATTGGTTATATTAGAGATGTTTCTTTAATTGTTGCAAAAGGAAGATTTCATTATTACGAAGGTTATGATATGGAAACAATAACCTTGCCTGTAAGATTATTTCATTCATTAGGAGTAAAAAAACTAATTATTACAAATGCAGCAGGATCAGTTAGTTTAAACCTTCCCCCTGGAGACATGATGATTCTTGATAGTCATATGGATTGCACATTCCGAAAAAGTGTATCTATACCAAAAAAACAGAATAATAAAAAGTTTCATAATCCATCTTTTATGCGAATTGCTCTTGATAGTGCTAAAAAAGTTGGAATTCATATTTCAAAGGGAACTTATTGTTGGACTATGGGTCCTGCATATGAAACGCCAGAAGAAGTTTCTTTTATTCAATCGCTAGGTGGACAAGCTGTGGGGATGAGCACAGTTCCAGAAATCCAACAAGCGGCAGAATTAAATATGAAAATTCTAGCTATCTCTACAATAACAAATTATGCAGCTGGGATTACAAACGAACCTCTTTCTCATGAAGAAGTTATTCATGTTTCATCGCAGGTGAAGGATGATTTTGCCAATTTATTAACTGAAATTGTTATAAGGGTTTAAAAATGAAAATAAATATTCGTTCAGAAGTAAAGGATATTGCAAAAGAGATAGTTGCTATACGACGCGATATTCACAAACACCCCGAGCTAGGATTTGAAGTTCATCGAACAGCAGAACTAGTATCAAGTCATCTGAAAAAATTGGGATTTAATGTGTCTGATGGTATAGGGAAAACTGGTGTTGTTGGTGATCTTATTGGTGATGGTAATGGCCCAACTATTGGTTTACGAGCAGATATGGATGCTTTACCGATCCAAGAGACTAGCAGTCTTCCATATTCATCAGTAAATGAAGGAATAATGCATGCTTGTGGTCATGATGGGCATACTGCAATGTTACTTGGAGCTGCAACAGTATTAAAACAATTTCAAAATCAATTAAATGGTAATGTACGTTTTATTTTTCAGCCAGCAGAAGAAGGAGATGGGGGAGCTCGATATATGATTGAAGATGGTTGTTTAGAAAGTGTAGATGAAATATATGGTATACATTTATGGAATTATCAACCTTATGGTGAAGTTGGAGTGAAAGAAGGACCGATTTTAGCTGCAGCTGATTTTTTTGATATAACAATAAAGGGTGTAGGAGGGCATGGTGCAGCCCCACAAGGAACAGTAGATGCTATCTTAGTTTCTGCCCATTTAATTACTGCTTTGCAAAGTATAGTAAGTCGAAATACTAATCCTCTAGAAAGCACAGTACTAACTATAGGACAAATTAATGGTGGGCATAATTTTAATGTTATTGCTGATAAAATCGTTTTAAAAGGGACTGCTAGATCTTACTCTAAGGAGAATCGCAAATTAATAAAAGATAGGATGCAGGAGATTATCTCTGGTATTGCAAAAACTTTTTCTGCTGAAATTGATTTCAACTATTCTGATGGATATCCTCCAACAGTAAATAATGAAATTTCATATGAAAAATTAACGTTATCTGCAAAGAAAATAGTTGGCGATAGATGTGGATTTCCATATTTATCAATGGGTGGTGAAGATTTTAGTTATTATGCAGAAAAAATTCCTGGTTGTTTTTTCTTTGTAGGTTCTGCGCCCAGTGATAAAAAACCTAGATCAGTTCCCCATCATTGTTCCCATTTTGATATAGATGAAAATTCTCTGTTAATTGGATCTTCTATATTTGTTCAATTAATTGAAGACCAGTTAATTAATATCCGCTAGCTGTATTTTCTGATCTAGGATCACCATAACCAGTAAATTTATTTCCATTAATTAAAATGGCATTTACATTTCCAATACCATTATATGGCACTAAAGAATGACCATTTTCTATTAATGATCTTTTTGTATTATCATTTAAACTATTCTCTTCAAAATAAATAACATCTGGTAACCATTGAGAATGAACTCTTGGTAAGGATATAGCCTCTTTAATTGACATATTATGAATTGTAATGTTCAGTAAGGTTTGTAGTACAGAAGTAATTATTCTTGATCCACCAGGAGAACCTAGTATTAAGAAAGGTTTTTTATTTTTTAATACAATTGTTGGCGTCATTGAACTCAAAGGTCTTTTTTCTGCTTCAATAGAATTAGCTTCATTTCCTATCAAACCAAAAGAGTTTGGGATACCAGGTTTTGAGGAAAAATCATCCATTTCATTATTAAGAAAGAACCCTGCTCCATCGACTACTATTCCACTACCATAGTTAAGATTTATAGTTGTAGTTACACTTACTCCATTTCCATATTTATCTATTACGGAATAGTGTGTTGTTTCAGACCCTTCATAATCATTTAGATCCCCAGAAAATATTTGTTTACTTGGTGATGCTTTATTTGGAGAAAAATCTTTTATTCTATTTATAGCATAGGATTTACTTAATAAAATATCAATAGGGGATTCCCAAAAATCAGAATCGCCAAGATGTTCAGCTCGATCTGCATATGCTCTCCGCTGCACTTCTGTTAACAAATGTATATATTGAGAAGAATTCCAATTAAAATTATTTAAAGGGAACAGCTCAAGCATATTTAGCATTTCTATAAGTATAGTCCCCCCAGAGCTTGGCGCCCCCATTGAAATAATTTCGTATTGGTTGAATGAACCTTTAACTGGTTCTCGAAACTTGGATTCATATGATATTAAATCTTCATAAGAAATAAGCCCTAAACCTTTATCCATTTCAGAAATGATTAAATCAGCTGTTTTCCCAGAATAAAAACCATCACGACCATATCTTGCTATACGCTTAAGCGTTTTCCCAAGATCTTTTTGAACTAATCTATCTTCTTTTTCCCATTCTCTATTATCGTTCCGTATAAATATTTTAGCTGCAGCTTCATTTTTGCTAAATAATTCTTTATAAGCATTTAATTTTTGTGCTTCATATAAACTTAATTTAAATCCTCGTTCAGCTAATGAAATTGATGGAGATAGTAATTCTCTAAGTGAGATATTACCTGAACCATATTTTTCCCATGCTTTTAATAAGCCGTCTACGCTTCCTGGTACTCCCGATGAAGCTCTAGTATTTAATGACATACCCTTTATTACATTCCCACTATCATCAAGGTACATATTTCTATAAGCTGCTGCAGGAGCCTTTTCTCTGTAATCTAATGTAAATACCGTCCCGTCTTCTAAATACGTAACCATAAATCCACCACCACCGATATTACCATTTGATGAAGATGTAACTGCCAAGGCAAAGCCAACCGCACATGCAGCATCAATAGCATTCCCACCTTGTTTTAATATTTTAATTCCAACCTCCGATGCATGTTTGCTTGTTGAAACTACCATACCATTTTCAGCAGTTATTGGATCTTGATTTTGGGAAACGATTTGATTTATAAATAAACCAATTATTAGAAAAGTCATTCGCAACATTTATGATTTAATCCAATTAATTATTTCTCTTATTCCATTAATAATATCTAAAACTGATTCTGATATATGATCCATTGTTAATGTTGATTTGTTTGATAGGCCCATGCTTGTTCTTATAGCTCCTTTACCATCAAAGTTTACATATGCTAATCGTGCAGATAGCTCTTTGGCGTCTCTTCCAAAATCAGATCCAGGTAATAATGCTACACCAGAATCATCCAATAACATTTTACATAGAGTTTTTGAATCAAAAATATTCTTTTTATTTAAAATATCTGCAAATGGTTGAAAATCTGGAAATATATAAAATGCTCCTTTAGGTATTCTAACTTTGATTCCTGCATCTATTAGGGTCGAAGCACAATATTGACCTATAGTTTCTAATATTCTTCTACAATGAAATAAATAATCATCAATGGATCCATCTTTGTATGCTGTAATTCCGGCATACTGTATAGGCGTTGAGACGCATGAATAAGTTTCACTAGCAACTGAAGTCATTACATTCTGTAGATACTTTAATTCTTTTGGAAAAGAAAAATGTCCAAGTCTCCAACCACCAGCAGCACACCATTTAGATAAGCCTGAACTAATGATTGTTCCCTCAGGATAATATTTTGCAATAGATACGTGTTTACCTTGATAATGAATACGACCATAAATCTCATCAGACAAAACTATTATATTATTTTTTCGACATACTGTTGCAAGCTCTTTTAATGTTTGCAATTCAAATGTACAGCCATGTGGATTACCCGGATAATTTAATATTAGCAACTTAGACTCATCAGTATGATTATTGATGGCTTTGTTTAATTGATCGGGTAATAATTGCCAACTATCCTCATACTTAGTCTCAATAAAAATTATTTCTCTATTTAATATGTTTGCTTGTGGAGAATATGATACCCAACAAGGCGTTGGTAGGATAGTTATTCCTTTTAATGCAAGTTGAAGGGAGAACATCAGTTCTTTTGATCCAGGGCCAACCAACACTTGATCCGATTGAATATTAACATTATCAAAATTTTGGTGATAATTTGCAATTGCTTCTCTTAGTTCTGGTAACCCTTCTACAGATAAATAATTTTTTCTAAATGAGTTTTCTTTTAATGAATTAACAACTGTATCTGGAATAGGGAAGGGGGCTTGACCAAATCCAAAACGAAAAACATGTTTACCTTGCTTTTCTAAGTTATCACTATGTTCATTAATTGCAAGAGTTGAGGATCGTTCTAATGCAATAAGGTTAGAATGTATATATTCACTCATAAGAATATATAAAATTTACAAATTCCATTTTTTCTTAAAACAAAAAAGGCGGTGAGTTTAATCACCGCCTTTTTATCATTAATTATTATACAATTAGAATGAATACATTAATCTCATGTAGGTAAATCCACCATGATAACCAAGAGGCGATCTACGTGGATATGGCATACCTTGTGAGGCGCGAGTAGCAATCTCCGTTGGATATGCATTTGTGATATTATTAGCACCCAATACTACAGAAAGATTATCGCTAACACGATAATTAGCTTCAAGATCTATGAAACTAACAGCATCAATCTTATCTTTTGTACCTGCTGCGTAATCACCACGTTCATCCCATGATTCACCATAGTAATTTAATCGAGCCATCAAAGACCATGCATCGCTTAAGTTTTGTGTTAGCGTCATAGTCATTCTATCTTTTGGTAGATTCAATTCCAAATTAACAACACCACCATCTGATACAGGATTAACTCCATTTACTTGAGTCTGTTGTAACACTTCAGTTTCATTATGGTTATATGCCATACTAACTGTTGTATTATCTAGGTTATAAACTGCAACTAAATCAAAACCAGATGTTTTTGTATCTAAAGCATTCGTATAGAAAGCTAATTCAGAAAATTCTGGATTGCCCTCTATTGCTATAGAGCGTGATTTTAATAGCTTTCCAGTAACTTCAATTGTATACATATCAAATGTCATATTTAAACCACTTATTGGATTAGCAGTTAAACCAAAGCTGGTGTTTACTGCATCTTCTGGCACTAGAGCTTTACCACCCAAAGCAACACATAATGGATCTGTAGGTTTCAATGTGCCTTCATTGACTTGCATACCTGTAACACCATCAAATGAAGTTGTTACACCTGTATAGTTCATTTGACCAGGCGTTGGTGCTCTAAAACCAGTAGAGTATCCACCACGTAGCGTAAGAAGATTTCCAAAAGAGTAACGACCTGCAACCTTAAAATCAGAAGTTGTATTATCATCTGAATAAGATTCTGAGCGGAAAGCTGCTTGCAATAGCAAGGCATCGCCCATTGCATACTCAGCATCTACATAAAATGCAGTATTTTGACGATCAAATGCACCTGCTGCATCCGGGCTGGTTCCTGGCATACCATTTGCGGCTAAGCCAGGAGCAGTATAATTAGATGAATCAGCAGATTCTGGATTTACAAGTAGATGAGACATTGCCCAAGGTCCAGGCATCCAAGCTTCTTTTTGACCTTCATACATGGTGTATTTTTCTTCTCTCCACTCTGCGCCAAAAGCTATATTCATTGCATCAGATACAGTATACGAAAAGTCTGCATTCATATTGGTTTCTTCTTGTTGTAAATCACCAATATCAAAATTATGAGGAGAATATGGCCCCCATGAGAGATTCAATGAATTTCTTAGATTATAATGCATGTAATTACTTCCGTAGCTTGCACTAAAATCATAATCAACACCCCAATCAGAACTTCCTTTTATACCAAGAACAGAACTGATGTCATCATTATGGCCTTCTAGACGTGGAGTAAAACCTATGGGGTATGTATTCCCCCAAGAGAAATTACCTTTACTAGGATCAGCTGGATCAAGAGGAATATCAGTTAATGCTCCTGATTTTCCAGCAGCACGTAGAAAGAAGCTATATTCACCAAAAGTATCAGCATAGTTTCCAAATGCATAAGCATCAACATTATCATTAATTTTTAAACCAGCATTCCATACAGAACGAAAACCGCTACTAATTGGACGACCCCAATTCATAGCAGTTTGCCAATCATCGGTATTGTCTGTTGGGTTATTTTTTATATATCCCCAAGTATCATCTGATGTAAAACCTGTAGCATCCCAACCTTTATAGCCATCTGAAGCAGATTTATGTTGATAACCACGAGATAATTCAGGTCTATCTGCATATTCAAAACTAAGATTTATAAACCCATCATCGGTTAATGGTAATCCAATATTTGCTGCTAATGTCAGATCGGTTTCACCACCGCGACCATTTGGTGCTTGCATCCATTGTCCACCTGTAACGTTGACTTCATATCCCGAGCTATTATCTTTTAGAATAAAATTCATAACACCAGCAATTGCATCAGATCCATACTGTGCAGCAGCACCATCTCGAAGCACTTCAAGTCGTTTTACTGCTATAGTTGGAATCATTCCAACATCAGCTCCTTGAGCACCAACATTCATTGCTGCACCAAAGTGAGATATTAATGCAGATCGATGACGTCTTTTTGAATTCGTTAAAACTAATATATTATCTGGTGGAAGACCGCGCATTGATGTTGGTCTTACAAACGCTGCTCCATCACCCGTTAGAGGAGTTGCATTAAAGGATGGAACTTGGTTCTTCAAAGTTTCGGTGAAATCACCATTCCCCTGTTTTCTTAATTCCATTTCTGCAAAACCATCTATTGGAGATGGAGATTTCATTGAAGTCCTACCAGCAGCCCTCGTTCCAGTAACAAGGACAATGGAAGATTCAAGAGCATCAACAGAAAGTGTGAAATCTACAGTTGCTGTTGCGCCATCAGATACAGTTATAGATTGAGTGCCTGATTTATATCCAATATATGAAGCTGTAACTGAATAATTACCAGCAGAAACTCCATTAATTAAATAAGCACCAGATCCAACTGTTGCGCCGCCCATTGATGTTCCTTCAACTGAGACATTTGCTCCAGCTAAAGGATTACCATCCGCATCTGTAACAGTTCCGGAAATGGAACCATTCTGAGCAAATAATAACGCAACAAGATTAATTGCTATAATGATATTTTTCATTTTAGCTCCTTTTTTCATAGCATTTATGTTCTAAAATAATATGTGAAGTCAGGTATGTGGAGTAGCCTGAACTTTCCTTAGTTCAACATAAGTTATAATAACAATTATCAAAATGTCAATAAATAATGCATTTTCTTAAACATTCTTTATTTATACCTTCTTACGATAATAGGTGCCAATTCGTTAAGACCGTATGTATAAAGTTTTAAATATAACATTTTTAATTATATTTTTTTTGGGATGTAATCATTCACCATCTTTGACAGATAAATTCACTCTTACACTAGATATATCTGGCGTGTTAGAAGAGGATACGTACCTTGTAAAAAGAGAGTTTGGAAAATGGGTTAATATTGATTCTAGCAACAGCAAAACAGGTATAATAGAAATGGGTGGTTCGATAAGTGAACCTGAATTTTATTATCTTAAATTTGGCAAAACCTATATTGGTATATTTTTAGAGCCAGGAAATATTGTATTTAAGGCACATGTTGATAGCTTAGATAACAATCTTATATCCGGATCACAATCAAATGAAGAATTAAATTTATTTCAAACAAGTATTATAACTATAACAAATGATTTAGATGATCTTTATAAGCAATATAGAATTATTATAAAATCAGATAATAAAGACTCACTAAAACATATAATTGATTTAATTGATAACAAAGATCAAGAACGCTTAGATGCAACTATAGAATATGTATATAAAAATGATAAAAGTATTGTATCAGCATACTTAGCAATGTCAAATAATTATTATTTGGATTTACATGAACTAGAATCCATAACAAATAATTTTGACTATTCTATAAAAAATTCCAAATATGTCAAATCTTTAGTTGAGCGAGTAGACAAACTAAACACAGTTGCTATAGGCTCAACTTATATTAATTTTACTATGGATGACACATCTGGCAACTCGGTTCAGCTTTCATCTATAGTAGGAAGTAATTATTTGCTAATAGACTTTTGGGCATCTTGGTGTGGACCCTGTAGAAGAGAAAACCCAAACATTGTATCTATATATAATGATTATTATAGTAAAGGGTTTGATATCCTTGGTGTATCATTAGATACTGATAAACAAAAATGGATTGATGCTATAGGTGAAGACGGTTTGAATTGGATGCATGTTTCTGATCTGAATGGATGGAATAATAAAGCCGGAAAATTATATGCTGTGAATGCTATACCTCACAGTATAATCTTGAATAAAGATGGTGTGATAATTGCTAAAAATTTAAATGGTGATGAATTAAGAGAAAAAGTTGCTGAACTTTTAGACTAGAAGTTAATCTTATCGTCTAGATTGTAATTTTGCTAATAGATGTAAAATTTCTAAATATAGCCAGATTAAAGTAACCAGAAGCCCAAATGCTCCAAACCACTCCATATATTTAGGGGCTCCTCTTTCCGTACCTTCTTCGATGAAATCAAAATCAAGCACAAGATTAAGAGCAGCAATTATAACGACACCAAATGAAAATAAAATACTAAAATTAGAATTGCCATGTATCAGAGGAATATTGATTCCAAAAAAACTCAAAATAAAACTAATGAGGTAAACTAAAAAGATTCCTCCTGTAGCAGCAGCAATACCAAGTTTAAAGTTTTCTGTAGGCTTAATAAGTCCTGATCTGTACGCTAATAATAATGCCGCAAGTGTCCCGAAAGTTAGGAACACTGCTTGATTAACAATACCAGGATATAGCGTTTCAAAAAATCTAGATATTCCGCCAAGAGCTAACCCTTCCAACAAAGCATATATTGGCGTTGTATAAGGTGCTAAATGTTGCCTAAATACTGTAATCAACGCAGCAATAAGCCCACCAAAAACCCCAATAAGCATAAATACAGATATTCTTGGATCTGTTGGGGATAGATTCCATACAAATATTGCAGTTACGATCAATAACAATAGACATAATGCGGTTTTATTCACAGTTCCCATTATGGTCATGGTTCCAGTATTAAGTTCTGTATGTCTACCAATAAAGGTATTAGATCGGAGAACAGGGTTTCCAGACCTTAAAGAAAGATGATTGTTCATAAGATTTCCATTCTTTTTTGCATGATATTTTTTAAATCATTAATTGGTATACGATCCTGTTTTTGATCATCCCTATTTCTTAATGTTACTGTGTTATTTTCTTTTGATTCATGATCTATAGTAATACAGAAAGGAGTTCCTGCTTCATCTTGCCTATAATATCTTTTACCAATAGACCCTTGTTGATCATAAAGTACTTTAAAATTTTTCATTAAATCATCTACAATCTTATGCCCAATTTCTGGTAGTCCATCTTTTTTTACTAATGGACAAACGACCGCTTTTACCGGAGCTAATTTTGGATGAATTTTCATAACGATACGTTTATTTTCAGCGTCATCCCAATATGCATCGCATAGTATAGTTAACAACATTCGATTTAAACCCGCTGAAGTTTCTATTATGTATGGAAAATATTTTTTATTCAATATTTGATCTGAATATTGCATATTTTTTCCAGAAAACCCCTGATGTTTTTGTAAATCAAAATCAGTGCGGTTATGAATTCCTTCAATTTCAGACCAACCAAATGGAAAATCATATTCTATATCCCAAGCCTCTTTTGCATAATGAGCTAGTTCATCTTTTCCATGCTCCTGAAAACGCAATTTTTCTTTATTAATCCCTAATTCATCAATATAAAAGTTGAGCCGCTTATTTTTCCACTCCAACATAGCATCATCATCAGTATCTGGTTTAACAAAATACTGCATTTCCATTTGTTCAAATTCTCTTGTTCTAAAAATAAAATTTCTTGCTATTATTTCATTCCGAAATGCTTTTCCAATTTGGGCAATCCCAAATGGTAGTTTTTGACGCATGGAACCCTGCACTAATAAGTAATTTACATAGATTCCTTGTGCCGTTTCTGGCCTCAAATAAGCAACATCGCTATCAGACTCTATGGGGCCAATATTGGTTTTAAACATCAAATTAAATTGCCGGGGATTTGTTAGATTACCAGTTGTTCCACATTTTAGACATTGAACTTTATCCCATTTCGCATTCAAGTAATCTTCATTAACAAGTTCATCGGCACGATAACGAGCTTTGCACTGTTTACAATCAACTAAAGGGTCATTGAATGCATCAACATGACCAGAGGCTTCCCAGACTTTTGGATGCATCAGTATTCCACTATCAAGGCCGAGAATATTCTCATGATTTTGAGTCATACATTTCCACCATAACTGAGAAATATTATTTTTTAACTCAACGCCTAAAGGGCCATAATCGTATACTGCGCCGAACCCTCCATATATCTCTGAGCTTTGAAATATAAACCCTCTTCTTTTACAAAGAGAAATTATTTTATCTAAGGAAGATTCAGACATGGTTATATCATTTTTTCTTTTTTCTACGTTTTCTTTTCGTTGGCCCTTTTGCTCTTTTTTCATTTATCAATTCAGTCGCCTGTTCTAGTGTAATCGATTCAGGTTCAAAAGAATTATTTAATGAAGCATTTATCTTCCCATCTGAAATATATGGACCATAACGGCCATCTTTTACAACCAGCTCTTCTTTGCTATCAGGATGCGTACCAAGAGATCGCAATGTAGAGCTTTTTTTATTTCTATTAGCAAGAAGTTCTACAGCTTTTTCAAGTGTAATATCTAATGGGGTTTCCGGGCCTCTTAGAGATGCATTTTGTTTCCCCATCTTTATATATGGGCCATATCTCCCATAATCAGCAAAAATCGATTCTTTGTTTGCCGGATGTTCTCCAATATTTCTTGGCAAAGAAAGAAGCGATAAAGCATATTCAATATTTATTGTTTCTAATTCAACATTCTTAGGAATAGATTTTCTTGTTTTAGTATCTCCTAATTGAACATACGGGCCATAGGGACCTACCTTTAATAAGATATTTTGTCCTGTATCAGGGTCTGCGCCTAGTATTTTATCTTCTTTTTCAGGGTTTGTATTTAGAATTTCCAATGCCTTTTCAATAGTGATATCTCCAGGTGCTAAAATATCCGGAATGTTTCTTCGAACATCTCCTTGTTGAATATATGGACCATAATTCCCAACACGAGCTATTACTGGATCTTTTTCATCTCCATTTAATGGGATAATACAAGCTTTAGGAATATCTATTTTTTCATCAAGCATTTTTAATAAACCAGCATCCGATTTTGATCCAAAATAAAATTCTTTCATAAAAGGGAGAGAATTTTGTTCACCTCTTGCAATTGCATCTAGAGTATTTTCCATGTCTGCAGTAAACTTTATATCAACCAAAGGATTAAAATGATTTTCAAGCAATTGCGTAACTGCAAACGCTAAGAAAGTTGGTGTAAGTGATCCCTTATTATTTCGAACATAATCTTTTTGTTGAATTTTGTTAATGATTGATGAATAAGTTGAAGGTCTTCCAATCCCATCAGCTTCCATTTCTTTTACAAGACTTGCCTCAGTAAATCTAGCTGGAGGTTTCGTGGTTGATTCATCAATAGATAAACTATCACAAGATAATAGATCATTTTCTTTTAATTCAGGTAATACATTTTCTTTATTAATATTTGGTGCCTTAGGATCATCTCTGCTTTCGACATAAACGTCCATATATCCTGCAAATAAAATTACCTGACCGCTTGCCCTGAATTCTGTATTTTGATTTTTTATAGTAACACTTGTTTGTTTCAATTTAGCAGACTTCATTTGCGACGCAATGGTTCTTTTCCAAATTAGTTCATATAAATTGGATTCATCTACACCCATAGAGTCTTTTATTTCTTTAATGGTTTTAAACTTTCTTCCTGCAGGCCTAATTGCTTCATGGGCTTCTTGAGCATTTTTTACTTTTCCTTTATATTGACGAGGAGTATCAGGTAAATAATCTGAACCAAAATCTTTGCTAATTATTTCTCTAGATGCATTAATTGCTTCCTCTGAAAGATTTATTGAATCTGTACGCATATATGTAATAAGACCTGCTTCATAAAGCCTTTGAGCAGTGCTCATAGTTTTACGAGTATTATATTTTAATTTTCTTGCAGCTTCCTGTTGTAGCGTGCTTGTTGTAAAAGGTGGTTTAGGATTTGAAGTTTTAGGTTTTTCATCAATATTTGAAACAATCCAAGGACCTGGATTGATCTCCTTAACAAGAGCTTTAGCTTGTGATTCACTTAATGCAATTAGTCCATCTTTTTTTAATTTCCCACTTTCTTGCTCAAAATCCTGTCCTTTTGCAATACGTTTAGAATCCATATTTAGTAGACGAGCATTAAATGCATTTCCTTTTTCTGTCATCAATTGAGCAGTAAGTCCAAAATATGTCACCTTTTTAAATTTTGCGCGCCTTCGTTCTCTATCAATAATAATTTTTAAAGCTGCAGATTGGACTCTTCCAGCAGAAAGTGATTGTTTAACAAAATTCATATTCTTTTGTAAAGTTATCCATAAAACTTTAGATATTTTGTAACCCACTAATCGATCAATTATTCTACGTGTACGTTGTGCTTCCACAAGATTTTCATCAATATCTATTTTGTGTTTCATCCCATTATTTACACCAAAGTTGGTAATTTCATTAAATTGAACACGAGATATCTTTGAATTTGGCACTTCGGATGCAATATGAGCTGCAATAGCTTCTCCTTCTCTATCAGGGTCAGTCGCTAGAATGATCTCAGGTGCTGATTTTGCTTGTGAAGTTAAATTTTTAAAAAAATCTTTTTTATCATCTAGAATAACTAATTCCATTTGAAAATCATTATCAACATCAACGCCTAATGAACCTCGAGGTAAATCTTTTACATGTCCAACGCAGGCAATAACTTCATATTGATCATCTAAATATTTAGAAATAGTCTTCGCTTTGGAAGGAGACTCTACTATAATTACAGATTTTTTACTCATATTGACGTCGAATTTACATTTTTCATGATTTATCCAAATAAATTTTCATCAAAAATACTATTATTATCGAAAATAAGGTTTTTATTTTAAACTTTTCAAATATGAAATAATTGAATCAAATGGCACAGATTGTTGATTCCCATTGGAAAGATCTTTGATCTGTACACACTGTTCTTCCATTTCTTTTTCACCAAGAATTATCGTAATAGATGCACCTAGTTTATTTGATTCTCTTAGTTGAGATTTAATACTTCTTCTTAAAGGGTCAAATTCAATATAAAATCCAGCGTTACGAATTTGTCCCAAAATTGTTATCATTGTGGATCGAACTTCATCACCTAGGCCAATCAAATATATTTTTTTTATATTTTTTTCAACTGGTTCATTATCATCATCCATTGCTAACAATATTCTTTCAAATCCAGCTGCAAAACCAACGGCTGGAGTAGGTTTCCCTCCAAGAGATTCTACAAGCTTATCATATCTGCCACCACCACAAAGTGCATCTTGAGCCCCCAGTTTATTGGAAACTATTTCAAATGTAGTACGAGAATAATAATCTAATCCACGCACGAGGTTTGTATCTAAGGAAAAAGGTATATTAAGATCTCCCAATCCTTGTTGAACTTCATTGAAATGAGCTTCATCTTCTTTAGATAAATATTCTGTAATCTTTGGTGCCTGTTTAAGCATTTCTATTTCAGATTTATTTTTGCTATCTAAAATTCGCAATGGATTTGAATTAAAACGATTTTTACTTGATTCAGATAATTGATCAAAGTGTGGCTTCAAATATTCTATTAGCACCTGTCTGTATATTTTTCTGGTTTCTGAAGATCCTATGCTGTTTAAATTAAGGGTAATATCTTGTATTCCAAGTTCAGAAATAATATTCCATGCAATAGAGATTATTTCCGCATCTTGTTCAGAATATTTAGAACCTATGGCCTCAATTCCAAATTGACGAAACTGTCTATAGCGACCTTTCTGAGGTCTTTCTCTTCGGAACAAATCGCCTATATAATAGAGTTTTGATATAGGAGAAATTGAATTCAGATTGTTCTGTATATATGAACGTACAACAGAAGCTGTATATTCTGGCTTCAAAGTCAAATTTGTTCCACCCTGATCAACCCAACTATACATTTCTTTTGAAACTACATCGCTATCTTCGCCAACGCTTCGTTTGAATAAATCTGTGTTTTCAAAAATAGGAGTTCTGATTTCATTATATCCTGCGCGGTTTAAGTATTGATGAATAAAAAATTCAACATTTTTCCACTTATTGGAAATATTTGGTAAAACATCATATGTGCCTTTTATAGAGCGAAACTTCATTTTCATATATTTAATCTATTGAAATTTTCTTTGGATTATAATGAAAATAAAATTAGAAATTTGCCCTTCGAGTAAAAATACCACCACGTTGTTCTAATTTTAAATCACGTAAAGTTGGTGATTTAACATTTATTTTTAAGTAAAAACCAGATCCGTAACCATTTGGTGTCCAGTTAATTGACATTTCCCAACAATGTAAATCACGATAAATTGAGAAATTATGATTTACTAAATCCTTATTTAATAGATTAAAACGCGCATTATACTGCATTCTCCAATTTCGTGTTAACTGTAACGAAGTATTAGAAGACATCCAAAATGTTTCATTAGGATTAACTGGATTAGTTTTATTTATGCTATAACTAAAACTCAAAGAAGTTGACCATAATTTACCTGCTGATGATGCTCTATTATTTATTTTTGATTGATTACTAAAGTTAGGTTCATCCAGTGTGTATGCATTCGAAGTACTATCTTCCTTAATTACTTTTTCTTTATTTGTTCCAACCCTATTTCCTTGAAAGCGAAACCCTGTTGATAGACGTGCATTAATTAACCGAGGTATGGGAATTCCTTTATTATTTATATTGATAGAATTTATCCTTTGTCCAGTTTCATTATTAAATCGATAGAAATCATGTGATAAGCTTAAATCGAGATTCATTTTTTTTGCAATTTTTGCGCGAATTGAAGATGAAAGATTTGATAATGGATATTTATCATTTGCAAAATTATAACTTGTATTCATTCGCCATGAGAACAATTCCATCTTTTTTTCTTTTCCATCTTCAATTGTTTTTGCTTGAAAAATATTATTTAATGAAAACGTCATTGCTTGTCTTTCTTGTCGTGGAGTTGAACCGGCAGGTGTACCAGAAAAACGATCAAAAAAAGCAGATTTTCCATTACTATCAGTGTATTCTTCAAAATAACCTAAATCTTTGCCAAATAATTCTTTTGTGTAATCTGGTGAATATGAATAACCTATTGATGGAGAAGCAACATGGCGAATCGAATGTATTTTTCCTATTTTAATAGGGAATAGACCATATACTTTAGTATTCATATTTAGATTAAATGAAGAAAAAATAGTTCTCGCTTCAAAACCATATTTTTCTATTGATTCTGATTGTGCACTAGAGCTATCTAATAATGAAAAAGTACGATCTACCCAATCAGATTTGAATTGAATACTTGGATTTAATGTAATGTGCTTAAAAAGTTTTTGGGGTGCATTTACAGACATATTATGGGTTATTAATGATGTTGTTTTTGTCCTAATGGAATCATCCCATATATATTGTGATATAGTATCATTAAGGCTTTCAACAGATTCATAATAATTTTGCATTCTATTATTTAGATTAGCTGAATAATTCCATGAAATATTATGATACCATTCTTTATTAATAGCATTAGTCTTAAATAATTTACTTTGCCCATGGCGAAATGACATTTTTGGCAAAGTATTAGTAGTAATAGTAAGTTGATTTCCTAAAGAGGAGGGTGGCTGGTAATATATATCATTTGGATTTATTTTATTATCAACCATTAAATCTTTTTTTGATGATAAATTAATACTTAATGAGTTATTTGTTTTTTTCCATCGTTTACTATATGTGGCATTTGAAACAGCCTGTTGATTTAATCTGCGTTCAATATCAATTCCAGTGCGTTTATTATAATCCCCACTACTATAATATTGAGCATTAACCCGAAATGTTTGATCATTACGCATAACTTGATTGTGATTCCACCTAAATACATAATCACTTTTTACATTATCAGATAATTTTAATAAGTCTCGATCCTGCGCGGAAATACTAGAAGAAAAATGTTGTTTTGTTTCAAAATGAGCCCCTCCTGAAAACGCATACCGTTTTCTGTAATTATTTGTAAGTCTAATTGTTAAGCCCTGTCGATCAGCTAAGCTGGTAGTCAATTTTGAATCCCAAAATTCATTTGGTGCCCAGTAGTAGCCCAGTCCATCAATAAATTGTCCACGATAACTGCTTTCACCATAACCTGGCATAATCCAACCAGACTGTCTTCGGCCACCTTTATGAGGGAAAACACCAAATGGTAATCCAATAATTGGTATATTATTTATATAAAACGTAATCGGTTTTGCAATTACTTTATCATCATTTATCATTTTCATCTTATTGCTTGCAAAATGAAAATGAGGATTTTCAAGATCACATGTGGTATACGTACTATTATCAATAAAAATAGTTTTTTTATCTTGATTCCTTATTTGACTTCCGGTATAAAAACCGTCCTCTGCACTAGTGCGCCCTTTTAAAACACTCCCTTTTTTTGTTGATAAATTATACACCATTTCATTACCAACCATCGGATCTCTACCCTCTTCAATTATGGTTGGCTTTAAAATACTAAACGTTGAATCCAGATTACTTTGAGCTTTTGCTTCCAATATATTTGTTACCCAATTAATATTTATGTATCCAGCATCTAAATTCATATTGGTATAGTCTATTTTTGCATCACCGTGTAGGTCTGTTTCTTCTTGATTCACATTGTATTTAATTATTTCCGATGAATAGAGTATTGGACCTTCAATATTAGATGCTGTTGTATCTGGTTTATATTCTCCTCTTGATCCACCAGAAATAATAATTTTATCAATATCACTATCAAAAAATTGCATTATAATTGTATCACCTGATGCAATGTTTTCCCCCTGATATATAGAGTCTTCAATAATATGATATTGTGTTGTTGCCATACCCTCAACTTGTAAAGAGTCAAGCTTTCCATTATAAAAAAATCCATTTAGACTGTTGCCGGATAAATCATTTATAAAATCTAATCTTAATTTATTATCTGAATTTGTTGTAGGTATATTTTGTTTTTTTATTGCTTGAACATGATTTTTTACATTGGCTTTTGATGGTATATAAATATTTTGCAATACATCTTCATTATATTGTAATACTATTTCACTACCTGAAATAGTTTGTTTTTCTTCTATAATTTGTGGATTAATTGTTAGCGAAGTAGATTGCTCTTTTTGTTTATAAATTGCCTTGCCACAAGTTGCAGTTCTGCCTTCTTCACTGATTGAAACATTGCCTTCTGCTATATATGAAGCAGCATCTTGATCAACTTGTTTAGCATAGTAAACTGTATGAGAAGTGATTATTTGATTATTTTGCTTTAGCACTGAGTTCCCATGAGTAATTCCGCTATCTAAATCAGAATAATATGTAATTGTATCTGATTTTAATTCATAATCGTCATCCCATATACGTGAATTACCAAAACCATATAGGATATTATTTGGTGAGTCAAAATGCAATGAGTCACAAACTAAAGATCTATTTTCATCAACCACCTTTACTTCGCCCAGCATAGAGCTTTGGCCAGTTTTTTCAATATTGAAGGCTTTATCGCAATTAATTACCATTGAACCTTTTTCAAAAATTACGTTTCCGTAAAGATATTGTATCGATTGACCATTAACTATATCATTTTCTAATATATCTGCTCTTATTAATCTTAGTTTTTCATCTGCAAATAATGATAATGGTAGAATTAATATTATAATAAAATATGAAAACATTATGTATTGTATCTTTCAGGCCAATGTTTAATTAATCGTTCACGAATATAGTTTTCATAACCTGAGCTTGTAGGCTTATAAAATGTTTCTTGCAACCCACTTGGAAAATAATTTTCCTTTACAAACTTATCATTATAATTATGTGGATATTTGTATTCTTTTCCATAGTTTTCTTCTCTCATAAGATTTGTTGTCGCATTACGTAAATGTAATGGTATATCTGGAGTTCCATTTTTTCTTACTTTTTCTTGAGCATGATTTATAGCTGAATAGGATGCATTAGATTTTGGAGCACTGGCTAGATATGCAGTTATCTGAGATAGAATAATTGCAGATTCGGGCATTCCAATAATATTAGTTGCTTGAAAACCAGCAACCGCTATTTGTAAAGCCTGAGGATCAGCATTCCCTATATCTTCAGAAGCTAAAATAATTAATCTTCTTAAAATGAATTCAGGTTTTTCGCCACCCTCTAACATAACTGCCATCCAAAATATTGCAGCATCTGGGTCGCTTCCGCGAACTGATTTAATAAATGCGCTGATAGTGTCATAATGATAATCGCTATTTTTATCATATAATTGAGTTTTTGATTGCAATGCCTCATCTATAATCTTATCAGTAATTAAATTATTTTCATTGCTCATATTTAAAGCAATTTCAAAAGTATTTAGCATTTTTCTTGCATCACCTCCACAATATTGAATTAATTTATTTTGAGTGCTTTTATCGAGATTAATATTTTTTTGTGATAAAATAATATCTGATTTAATACTTTGATCCAAAATCATTTGGAGATCATTATTATTTAACGGTTTTAGTTTTAATGTTTTACAACGAGATAGAAGGGGATTGATCACTTCAAAAGATGGATTTTCTGTTGTTGCCCCAATTAGTATTATAAGCCCTTCTTCAACAGCATGTAGTAGAGCATCTTGTTGTGATTTATTAAAGCGATGTATTTCATCAATAAATATAATGCTGTTCACTCCATTATCATTACTTGCTCGAGATTTATCAATAATATTTCGTAGATCTTTTACGCCACTTGAAATTGCAGATATTTCATAAATTATTGATTTGGAAGATTTTGCAATAATACGCGCAAGTGTCGTTTTTCCAGAACCAGGAGGTCCCCATAGAATCATTGAATAATATTTATTTTTAGATACCATTTGGTTAATTATTTTATCAGGACCAATCAAATGGTCCTGTCCAATAAAATTAGCTATTGTACGAGGCCTTACGCGCTCAGCAAGAGGTGGTAGGTTTTTATTGAATAATGAATCAGTTGTAGCCATAAAAATGCAATTTATCCTGTCAATCGGTTTTTAACAAAGATTTACATAAATAATGAAACCATTATAATTTCTCATTTAATTACAATAAAATCGAATAATTAAATATGATAAAGGATATTTTAAAAATATGTTTAATTATTTTTCTAGGATTAATAGGGTGTAATAATAAGGAAGTAATTATGGGAAATGGATTGACTATTGAAGATAAGTTAATCGGAGAAGGAATTATTGCAGAAGAATATAGTATTATAACGGTACATTATTCTGGAAGATTAGAAAGTGGAAAGTATTTTGACTCCACAAATGAAGTTGGCAAGGAGCCTTTCAGGTTTACCTTAGGAGCAGGGCAAGTAATTAAAGGTTGGGATCAGGGATTAATTGGAATGAAAGTTGGAGGAAAAAGAAAATTAACTATACCTCCAAGTTTAGGTTATGGAGATAGAGATATGGGTATTATACCTCCAAATTCAACTTTAATATTTATTATTGAATTAATTGAAGTAGAATAGTTACCTTGATACAATAACAATCCAAATCAATTATTGGATCATAATGGTAGCTAAAAACAATCACGCTGATAATAAGACCTACACACTATCTTATCAATTCTTGGTAGGATTTAAAGTTTTTTTTGGCAGAAAAATTCTTCGTCATAAACAATGGGAAATGGACCATGTAACAAATTATCTATCTGATAATATTAATGGCGGAATGATATTAGACATTGGTTGTAGTACAGGTCATTTAACCCAGCATTTGTCGAATAGATTTGGTCCCGATCGTGTTGCTGGTGCAGATATAAGTTTAAAATCTGTAAAAAGAAATAGAGATTTATATGATGATATAGATTTTCATCATATACACAATGGTTTTTATAATGATCATGAAGTTAGATATTCAGCTATTACGCTCATGCATGTTTTAGAGCATATTGTAGAACCAGTTGAATTTCTTAATGAAGTTATGAAGTTACTTGATAATAATGGAACCTTAGTTATAAGTGTTCCACAAGAAAGAATTCGTGGAGATTTAGCTATTTTTGAAAATATCTTTAATGTGATTAGAGGTAAATTTCAAAATGTTCATCTGCGTAATTATACATTTAAATCTTTATCTAATGAATTAGACTCTGCAGGATTAAAAATCCAAGATTTTAAATATAATAGTTTGTTACGAAAAAAATCTAATTGCGCTGGTCTAATCAATCATTCATTAATTATATATACAAAAAAACAATAAATTATTTTGAGCCACCGAGAGGACTTGAACCTCCGACCCGCTCATTACGAATGAGCTGCTCTACCATCTGAGCTACGGTGGCAAATACTTATTAAAATACAAATCAACAATATTTAATTCAAAACTGAATTATGATTGTTATATTGATAATATTTTGCTGTTCTATAGGCACCATAAATTTCACCTGCGTAAAATATGAGTGTTATAATACTAAATAAGTTTCCTTTAATTATTTTATTTTCTTGAAAAGAACTAAAGGAAGCTGTGCCGGAAATAGCAATCATCCACATCCCCATAAATCCATCTAAAAATCTACCTGCATACATTCTTCCAGAACCAGGTAGTATTATTGATAATGATGCTGCAAATAGCGGAGATTTTTTAGTTTTATTTTTTGTATTAGTTATCTGTAAAGGGTCAATCAAACGATAGTCTGGTGAATGAAACTTTCCATTCATATCATAATGGTAGTCTAGGGCAAATGGATTACATCGAACAATTCTATCAGCAGTAATTGCCAATCCAACAAATGGTCCATATTGATTTATCGCAAGGCTCCCGTAATTACTACAGCTTGGATAAAATTGACATGATAATAAATCTGAATTATATGATATACGCTGCCATGTAGCTATAGGTAAGATTGTAGCTTTTTCAAGAAAATTTGATGTTGAAGATATTAATAATGTATCAGCCGGGTAGCTATTTTGCGAAACACCTAGATTCATAATAAAAAAAACTATTAATAATAAACTTCTCATCATTTATAAATTTTCATTATTGTTAATTATTAAAGTAAAATTAATTATGAAAATTAACTTGAATTCTTTCCTCAATACAGTCAATTTGTGTTTATCATGCTAGCAAGAATTAAATATTTATTTTTGATTTCCATGGCAGTAAATGTATATGGTCAGGCAAGCTTATTTATTTTACATACAAATAATACAAATGGCGCTTTAGAAAATTGTTATTGTCCAGATCACCCGCTGGGGTCCATTGAAAAGAGATCATTGTATATTCAAGATTTTATCAATGAGAATCCCAGAACAGTTGTTTTAGATGCTGGAGATTTTTTTACAATGTCAAAAAAACTTCTTAAAGATAGTTTAGTATGTGAAGCGTATGCAACTATACCATATGATGCAATTTTGTTAGGTGATCAAGAATTAACTAGAAATGAGGAATTTTTAAATAATGTTATTCCAAAACTTGAATCATCAGTTATTTTATCTAATCTAGAAGCTCCTAATCTACCTTTTGTAAGAAAGTACAAGGTAATTAAGCGTGGCGGCCTAAGCATTGGTATTATTGGGATATTAGGCAATAATGCAATGAAGTATTACCCCAAGGATATTAGAGAATCAATTATTTTAACGGATCCAGCCTCAACAGTTAATGATATTGTAAAAAGAATAAGACCTAGAACAGATCTAATTGTTTTACTTAGTCATCAAGGATTTGAACAAGATCAGGTTTTAGCCAAGTCGCTTAAAGGAGTAAATGTTATATTGGGAGCACATAGTCAAACAGTTCCAAAAGAACCTACTATTGTAAATAATATTCTTATTAGTCAGGCTGGTAGAGAAGGATACTATGTTGGCCTTATTGAGTTAAAACTAAATAAGTATAAAAAAATCGAAGACCATAAAGTCTCTACGATTTCAATGACACAGGATATGCCAGATCATCCAAGAGTGATGGAATTAGTTAAATATTTTGAAGATACAACTGGATTAATAAATCGAAAAAAATTACAGGCGTTAGATGGAAAAAATAATTGAATATTTTGCTGCAAATCCAGTTCATCTAGCAATAGCATTGGTATTAGCTTTTGTTGTTTTATTTAGTTTTGTCAAAAAATTGCTCAAACTTGGTTTGGTTATTATTGCAATCTTCATCATATACATAGCATTTTTAGTTTATACAGGACAAGAGTTTAATCCTGATCAATTTGATGAAGTTGGAAAAAAGGCTAAAGAAATGATTAATGAAAGTAAGGAATCAATAGAAAAAACTATTGATAAAAAGAAAAAAGAAGCTGTAAATAGCGTATTAGATGGAAATTAGATTTTTGCTTGCGCTTCTCTTAATCGGGAAGAAATTATTTTTAATATACCATTCATAATTTCAAAATTACTACTCATTAGTTCATAAAATGCATCTTGAGATATTTTTAGTAAAGTTGTATCAGAGCTAGTTGTTAAATCTGCAGATCTAGGCTCTTGATCCAGTAAAGCCATATCTCCGACAAAGGCTCCCTTTTCTAACTCAACAAGAGTATGATTCCCTTTATGAACTTTAACTTTACCATCTGCGATAATATACACACAATCACCAAAATCACCTTCTTTACATAAAGAGGCATCGGTTTGGTGTTCTTCTTCTTCTGCAATTTGAGCTACTCTAATCAGCTCTTGGCTAGGTATTGATGCAAATAGATCAACACTTTTAAGAATCATTGCTTTTTCTAACGTTGAATACATTGTTAACTGGTTGGAATCTAGTAAATAATCATCTATTGGCCACATATTCAAAGAATCTGGATTTTTATTTGAATGCCTTGTAATTATGTCATTTATAATAAAACTATCTGGCAAATTACTCCAATTAGCTTTTGCCAGAATTTCTTTATTATCGGTTCTGAGAGCATAATCTAACGTTAAGGCCACTTTTAATTCTTGAACCGTGCCAATATAATATCCTAGAAACTTATTTAGGTTTGTAGTTAGCTCGGGAAAATGATTTTTTGCAACTTTGCACTTTTCTTCTATTGAAAGATCGTCAATTAAAGAATTAACAATTTTCCTTTCTTCTTGTGAAAAAATATTTTCAAAAAATTCTAGAACATATGGAAGCTTATCTTCTTCATTATTTAAAACATACTGTATGTATGTTTCGATAGGCGTTTGAGGTTTATCCATAATACCTAATTTCATTATTACAGGAATTAATTTTCTAACTTCATTCTGCAGTAAATAACGAAGTAATTGATTATTTTCGTTTTTCTCTATTTGTGAAAGTGCTATTATTTTTTCATAAGCATATCTTGATGTTTTAATTAATTCTTCTTTTGTAATTGCAATTTGTTTTTCATCTAGAGGAAGCTCTCTTACAATATGAATTAAAGAATCGACAGCTTCAGATTGTATAGGGGGCACTTTTGGACTAACTGCTGATAACAGCATATCTATAGAATCTTTTGTTGGATATTTTTTAATAGTTCGAATGACACCAATTACTAATGATTTTTCCGCATTTTGATTTTGCGTCTGTTGAATTAATAACCTTACAACTTCTTCATCATTATATACTTGAAGTGCAGATCTAGCTGGTATTGCAGATCTAGGTTCAGCTAAACATTGAATTATATGTGGAAGGAGCTCTAATGATGTTCTTGACTCAGCTACTGATAATGAAGCATTGCGAACTAAGAAAGATTCGTCATTTAAATATTTGATTAGTTTGTCATCTGGTAATATTTCATTATCATTTTTCATCTGTTTTATTATTAGTGAGCAAATATTCTCATCTTTTGAATCAAATGCCCTTAATAGCAAATCTTTTTCCTTACTTGATGAATCTGGATCTATATTTCTGATTGCAGCAACAGCAATTAATTGTTTTTCTTTATCATCATCATTAATACGCTCCTTAATGCTTGGCAATGCATCTGTTAACTTTCTCTTTCCTGCTATTTCTATTGATTCTATTTCAAGATCTGATTCATTATTAATTAAAGAGATTATTTTTTCATCACTTATAATATTTTCATCATCAAAAGATATTTTTAATATTTCTTTTTTTACTGATATCTCTCCATCGTTCAAGAGTTTGTTTAGTGATTCCTTCCATGGCGTAAGAGGAATATCTTTTATCATTTCTAATGCTAAAATCTGTTGGCTCTCATCATCATTATTTAAAGCAAGGTTAATGGTTTTAACCATGGCCTCATCTTGGATATCTAAAGTTAGCTCTTCAAAGTTTAATTCTCTTTTTTCGATGGCTGACTGAAGTTCTTTAATATATAATTTTTTTAATTTAAAGGATTTTTGAATCCAGTAAATAGCAATCAATATAATTGCTATACTTAGATAGTGGATTGGAACAGCAAAGATTGTAATTAAAAGAAAAATTAATATACCTGAAACACCTTCAAGGCCTGCGCGTATCGAACCTTCAATCACAGGCTTTAAGCGGTTTTTAATTGTTCTTTTTACTGGTATCCATAATAATTGAATGGAGGCATTATGAAATGTAAATCTAAAAACCTGATCAGAAAATTTTGATATATATACAGCTGCTAATATTGGTGACATTAGAAACCCTGCTGCGCCAGCCATAAATAATGTTGGGAGAATTAATATAGCTACAATAATTCCAAATCTAGATAATAACCTACTTGTAATAAAAAGCTGTATAACCATTGTTGCGACACCGGTTACTGCATAGTATTGTCCAAAAAAATTGACAAGGTCATCTTGGTTAGGGAAGGAAGCCACTGCCGTGATCTTAAATTGATAATCTACAACTCTCGAGGCTACCGCGGCTAAGCCAATAATAATTGCAAGAGACTTTAAATATGGTGTAAAAGATGGCCCTGTATCTTTATGGCTGTCTTTATTTGAACCCAGCTTCTTTTGTTCATTAAGCTTTCTATAAGGTCTAATTAAATTTGCCATTAGTATTACAATAATTAGAAAACTCATAGTAGCAAAAAGTAGGTTTTCTGACCCAAAAGTTGTCACAAACTGTTTTATACTTGAGCCAATTATAATTGCAGCTAATGCTCCCCCTGAACCAAGTAATCCAAATAATCTTTTTGCTTGTCTTGGATCAAATACTTGTGATGCAATTAACCAAAATTGAGTGATTATAATTGCATCAATAACATCTTTCCATACATACAAAAATGGAATTACCCATCCATCAAGATTCTTTTGGATTGCTAAAAGCGTTACAATAAAGATTATTCCTGTCCCAGTAACAATTGTACTGAGATCTTTATTTTTTGATAATCGACTATAAATTTCTATTACTATAGAAAGAACTATTGCAACAGCAAGGAACATTAGAGGTAAATATTTTCTATCTACCATATTTAGAAAATATGCATCTCTGGCTGCACTACCAGTTATACTAATTGCTACATATGCAAAAAAATGTAAAAAAAGAATAAGAGTTGGAAACCCTTCTCCTGGATTTATTTTAAATAACTTTTTTAACAATACCAATGTGCTCTATTATATGTTTTAAAATACTATATTGATTAGCTGGATTATTAATCATTAATACCAATATAGCAAATTATTAGAACTTTGAAAAATAATCACATTATTTATCAAATGATTATTATATAGATAATATTGAATTGTAAATAAAATAGATTAATATTTACTGTGATATTGGATGTTTTATGTTTGAAAAAGATATATTAAAAAATAAAGTTGTTTTGATAACTGGAGGTGGAACCGGTCTAGGAAAGTCTATGGCTATGCGTTTTGCAGAATTAGGAGCAAACTTGGTTATTGCCAGTAGAAGAAAAGAAGTTATTTCAAAAACAACATCTCAAATAAAAGAAATTGGTTCAAAGTCGCTTGGATTACAATGCGATGTTCGGGATATGGATCAAGTAAATGCTATGGTAAGTGACACATTAAATAAGTTTGAGAAAATAGATATTTTAATTAATAATGCTGCAGGTAATTTTATTTCACCAACAGAAATGTTATCAACTGGTGGGTTCAAAGCTGTTGTTGATATTGTGCTTATGGGAACATTTAACTGTACGCTTGCTGTCGGGAAGGAGATGATTAAACAAAAGAAAGGAAATATTTTAAATATTGTTACCACCTATGCTTGGACAGGCTCTGGATATGTTGTTCCCTCTGCTTCTGCAAAAGCAGGCGTTTTAGCAATGACAAGATCTTTGGCTGTAGAATGGGCAAAATATAATATTCGAACAAATGCAATAGCTCCAGGTCCCTTTATTACAGATGGGGCTTGGAAAAGGTTAGCTCCACCTGGATTAAATATGAAAAAGAAATTAAAAAGTCGAATTCCTTTGAAGAGATTTGGTGAACATTTAGAGTTAGCGAACCTTGCAACTTATTTAATCAGTGAGCATTCGGGATATATTAATGGTGAGGTGGTTACGATAGATGGCGGAGAATGGTTAAAAGGGGCAGGACAATTTAATGATTTAGAAAAGATTCCTAAATCATTGTGGAAAACAATGCAAGCTATGCGAAAACGATCAAAAAAATAATTAATTAAGTAAAGCAGCCCCAAATACGCCCGCTGAATCCCCCAATTTATTTGATAATATTGGAGTATCTTTTTTATTACTAAATATATTATTTTGAACAGATGATATGCCTTCGCTATAAAGAAAATTTATATTTGAAAGACCTCCGCCCAATACTACGACATCTGGATCAATAAGATTTATAACATTTGAAAGAGCAATGCCAAAGTTTGAAAGAAATTCTTTCTTCCACTTATTATAATTGTCATTTGGATGATTATCATATAATTCAATAATCTTTTTTAAGGGTAAAGATTCATTTGCATATTTTCCCCATTCTTTTTCTAGAGATGGGCCACTTAAATATGTTTCTACGCATCCTTTTTTGTTGCAATAACAGTCTCGACCATCTGGGTATAATACTTGATGCCCCCATTCTCCAGCAATAAACAATCTTCCATGATGGATTTTACGATTTAATACTAAGCCACCTCCAACTCCTGTACCCATTATTACTCCAAAAACAGTTCCATAGTTTTTTCCAGATCCCAATAATGCTTCAGCCATAGCAAAGCAATTAGCGTCATTATCTATTGCGATAGAACATTTTAATTCATTTTGAAGATCCTTTTTGATTGGTTTTCCAATTAAACAAACTGTATTACTATTTTTTAAAATACCTGTTTTTATATCCAAAGCACCTGGTGTGCATATACCAATTTGGCATTCTCCCTCAGATAAAGATCGAATATTTCTAATTAATTGTATAATTCTTTGAATTATAGATTCATAACCTTCATCTTGTTTTGTAGGAATTCTTTTACGTTCAATAACTGTGTTATCTGACGATAACAATACCCCTTCAATTTTTGTTCCCCCAAGATCTATGCCGATTCGATTCATTATTATTTATTATTAATCAACTGTATAATATCCCTGAATTCAGATAGCACCATTGATGTTGCTCCCCAAACTTGATGGTTGTTTAAAAGAAAATATGGAATATTTATATGGGCACCATTTATTTGACGTTTCGTACTTAATTTATCATTATTCATTAAATCTAAAATATTAACAGCAAATATTTCTTCTACTTCCATAGAATCTAGCTTAATTAATGGTTCTTTTGGTATAAAGCCAATAAATGGTGTCATCATAAATCCTGTAACAGGTATAAATAAAGGAGTTATAGATCCAATTATTGATATTCTATTTTTATTGATTCCTATTTCTTCTTCAGTCTCTCTTAATGCTGTTTCCAATAGAGTTTCCTCTTGTTCTTTTGAGCCGCCGGGTAAAGATATTTGCCCTCTATGATTTTTTAAATTTTCGGTTCTTTTTGTTAAGTAAAAAAAAATTTGATTTTCATTGGGATATAACAGCAGAAGTACTGCAGCAGGTTTCGCTTTATTAATTGTAAATGGGAATTTTATTTTCTCACGGTAATTAACTTTCATCTTTTGATGAGAATCATACCCAGGGAGATTTGTATCAATTATTTTTTTAAGATGGAAAATTAACTTATCAAATTCCATCATAATTTTGTCACTGAATTAATAAAAAAAATCTAAAATTATAATAATTACCATTCAATAGAATGACTTGTCCCCATGCCAGGCCCTAAATATATCGCATTTAATAGGACACGTTCACTTGCCTTAAAATACCCTCTAAAATGCGGTTCAGTTGCAAAGAGAACGATTTGTCCTTTTCCCCGGCGCTCTTGAGTAACCCATGCAGATTCTGCAATACGAGCTTTTGCTTCTGGCCATAATAGCCCACCTAATCTAATATTTTTTTCATCAGCTAATCTCCCCGCAACATTGATTGGTTTTTTTGCCATCAATACATTTCCTGTATTGTATAATACCGGAATAGATTCTCCACAACCAACCGTCAACCAATGTTCTTTGTCCATATTCACTTTTAAAATGGCCCCTTGTGGACGAAATTTTCTTCCTAATTGATCTAATTCCTTAATTTTATCATTATTATTTTCTGTCACTTTTGGCTTATCTGAAGTATAAATATTTCCACCTTCCCATAGTGCAATACTATCAATAGAAAAATTTTCAGCTTCTTTTAAAATAGATAGATCATGATCATATGAGTCTAGTTTATCTAAAG